>Ga0129311_1000194_pt1 | contig 56621 bp, 52 predicted proteins | sample Go1ome_FD_94435 | JGI IMG/M metagenome (GOLD analysis project Ga0129311, IMG submission 94435) | Western lowland gorrila individual fecal microbial communities from Wisconsin, USA - Go1022B metagenome | ecosystem: Host-associated > Mammals > Digestive system > Large intestine > Fecal | place...
GAGTGGGATTCGAACCCACGCGCCCTTGCGGACAAACGGTTTTCAAGACCGCCTCGTTATGACCACTTCGATATCTCTCCAAAGCGCTCTCTCAAACGTGCTCATTAATAATACCCTACAATATCATTTTTGTCAAGCGTTTTTCCAAGTTTTTTCGTTTTTTGGTTCTTTTTAAATTGTATACAAAATATGCCATCTTATCACGTTTTTAACATCAATATCTAGTGTTCCTGTATTATATATCCGATGAACTCGTGCCTTATCTAAAGAAAGTTTTTTCAGAATTTTTTCAAAAAGCTCTAAAAAAGTTTTATCCATCATACCGACAGAAGCTGCCGCCGGCAACTTCTTCCAGATGCATGCAACTGTAAAAGCGTGATTTCTCTATTTTCAGAAAAACCACGCTCTCACCAAAGTCCCCGCTGACGGGTCCGTATTTTTATATAGAAGAACTCTATTCTGCCCCATGGGCACAGAGCGCCTCCGCGATCACCATGTCTTCCGGTGTCGTCACCTTGATATTGGAATAGCTGCCTTCCACGAACTTTACCTTCGTATCCGTCATCCTCTCCACTACCATGGCGTCATCCGTGATATGGCTGCGGTCTATTCCTGGCATGAACATCTTCTCATAGGCGCGGTAGATCAGTCCGAAGCGGAACGACTGGGGGGTCTGGATCTGCCATAAGGTGCTGCGGTCCGGTGTACTGGCGGAAAATCCATCCACGTCCGCCACTTTGATCGTGTCCTTCACCGGCATCGCCGCTACACACGCGGAGAACTCCCGGGCGCCATCCACAGACCGCACGATGATTGCCCCATTTACAAGGGGTCTTGCCCCATCATGGATCAGAACGATTCCGTCTTCCGGGAATCCTGTTGCCATCAAAGCCTTGAGTCCGTTCCACACAGAGTCATACCGCTCTTTTCCGCCGGGCACGACCTGTCTCACGTTGGAAAGGTTATACTGCGCCACGATATCCTTTTTGCAGAACTCCACCTCGTCCGCTCCGGTCACCAGGATGATCTCGTCCATCCCGGCTTTTTCAAAGGCACGCAGGGCATGGACCACCACTGGTTCTCCTTTTAAGAGAAGATACTGCTTTGCCACCTTGCTGTGCATCCGTTTTCCATGTCCGGCTGCCAGCACGATGGCTGCTGTTTTCACCTGTTTCATTACCGCTCTCCCAGTTTTAGGTTCGGCACCGCATTGAGGTCCCAGCCTGCGCGGACTCCGTTGATATACTCATAGTATCCCGCAGCACCGATCATTGCTGCGTTATCGGTACAGAAGATCGGTGACGGATAGTAGAATTCGATTCCGGCTTTCTCACATGCCGCCTTCATGCCTGCGCGCAGGGCAGAGTTTGACGCAACGCCGCCCGCAATGGCGAGCTTCTTGTAGCCAAACTCCTTTGTTGCCGCAACGGCACGGCTCACGAGAACATCCACCACCGCGTTCTGGAAGGAAGCGCAGAGATCCGACACGCAGATCGTCTCTCCCTTCATCTCCGCCTGGTTGATATAGTTTAATACAGCGGATTTCATGCCGCTGAAGCTGAAATCATACTGGGATCCGCCGACTTTTGCCCGCGGAAACTCCATGGCATGGGGATTTCCCTCTTTTGCCGCCTTGTCGACCTTCGGGCCGCCCGGGTAGCCGAGACCTACGGCGCGGGCAACTTTATCGAATGCCTCTCCCGCCGCGTCATCCATTGTGCGTCCGATGATCTCGAACTCACCGTAGTCCTTCACGATCACAAGATGCGTATGTCCGCCGGACACGATCTCGCAGACAAACGGCGGTTCCAGATCAGGATGCTCGATAAAGTTCGCGGATACATGCCCCTCAATATGATGAACTGGTACAAGCGGTTTCTTTGCCGCGTATGCAATGGCCTTCGCAGCCGCAACACCCACAAGAAGTGCGCCTACAAGACCCGGACCGTATGTCACAGCAATGGCTGTGATCCCGTCCAATGTCATGTGTGCCTCGTCAAGAGCGGCCTGAACCACCTGGTTTACCTTTTCAATATGTTTTCTCGATGCAATCTCCGGCACAACGCCGCCGTAGAGTGTGTGGAGCGCGATCTGGGAAGAGATCACGTTGGACAGCACTTCACGGCCGTTCTTCACGACGGAAGCTGCCGTCTCGTCACAGGAGCTCTCGATTGCAAGTATATATACGTCTTCTTCAACACTGTGTATCTTCATTTTCTAATCCTCATCAAATCCAAGTTCTGCAGACCAGCCGTCCCGGGCGGTCTTAATTTTCGGGAAGATCTCCCGGATCTCATTCAGGTATTCCTCCGGATGCATCAAAGACGGGCTGTAATGGGTCAGCCACATCTCCCGCGGATTCGCCTCTTTACCGAGCTTTGCCGCCTCCTGGAACATCATATGCTTATTCTCCCGCGCGTTGGCGATCTTTTCCTTCTCACCGTACATGCCCTCGCAGATAAAGAGGTCATTGTCCGCGGCATATTCGGAAATTGCCGGAACCGGGCGCGTGTCAGTCGTGTAGGTAACGGAAATTCCGCGGCGCTTTTCTCCCAGCACCATGTCCGGGGTCAGGATCCTACCCTCGTGCTCGATGATCTCGCCTTTCTGCAGTCTGCTCCAGAATTTCTGCGGGATCTCCTGGGCTCTCGCCCGTTCCACATCAAATTTGCCGTTTCTCGGGATCGTGATACGGTATCCATAGCAGGTCACGCGGTGGTTTACGCGGAATGTGTCCACCACATAGGGACCCGCCTGAAATTTTTCTCTCGGCTCCGTGAGTTCTTTAAACACAAGCGGGAACGGAAGCTCCGGTGCGATGGTGCGTAGGGCACCAACGACACGTTCCAGACCTTTCGGTCCCACCAGAAGTACCGGCTCCGTACGCTCCGCGTTTCCCATGGTCAGGAGAAACCCCGGAAGTCCGCTGATATGGTCGGCATGGTAGTGGGTGAAGCAGATTACGTCCACCGGCTTCGGGCTCCATCCCTTTTCTTTCAATGCGATCTGGGTTCCCTCGCCGCAGTCGATCAGTAGATTGCTGCCATCGCAGCGCGCCATCATGGACGTTAGCCAGCGGTACGGCAGCGGCTGCATGCCGCCGGTTCCCAGTAAACAGATATCTAACATGTATTTTCCTCTGCATTCTATGATAATAAAAGTTTATATTTATCCAGTCTGCACGTATCATACCATAAAGCGGCGGTCATATGCAAGAGATGGCAATAGAAAACGAGTACAGACAATTTGCCCGTACCCGCTTCTAACATTCAAATATACTCTTGCAGCGCAATCTGGTCTGAACCTGTTTCAGCATAACGGCATTTCTGCCGCATACCGCCTGCGTTTTTCACAGCAGCTCGATCTCATCCTCCACGTCCACCGGGATCCGGAACTCCGCTGTCACTTCGTCGTAGCATTCCTCGCACAGGTCGAAATGGTGGACCTCCCCATCTTTTTCTGAAAAGAAGTCCCATGTGTGGTCCGACGTGAATACGCCTTCCCGGACGATTCCATGCTTCACTGCCAGTTTTTTCCCGCACCGGTTGCAGATCACACTCTCCAGTCTGCCGTCTTTTCCGTATTTTCTCATTCTTTCTTTTCCTCCGCCTTCTTCATCCCCGGCTCTCCCGGAGTCCCCTACAGTATAGCGGAAAATTTCGTAATTTTAAGTGGAAATCGATGGAACGGAACGTCTCCACATGATGAAGGCATCCTCCACCGGGTCATGGTAGTAGTTTTTCCGCACGGCTTCTGCCTGAAAACCATAGGATTTATAAAGGGTTACGGCAGATGTGTTTCCGGCACGTACCTCCAGTGTCAGATCCGGCGCCTCCTTTTCCTTTGCAGAGATTTCCAGGCGATCCATGAGTTTCTTTGACTCCCCACGGCCCCTGTGTTCCGGGAGAACAGCGATCCGCATGAGTTCACCTTCCCCGGCAAGGAAGCGGAAGTTGGCGTAGCCGATGACGGTGCCATCTCCGGCCGCCAGCACCCAGGCTTCGTCCCACTTGCTCTCCAGCATGTCGGATAAAAGTTTTTCGGACCAGGCGTCGGAAAAACAGGTCTGCTCGACCCGCTCCACTTCCGGGATATCGTCCTTGGTCATCTCTCGAAGAACAGTTTTATGAATATTGTCTATTTTCACTATATTCTCCTTTTTTGCTACATTTCAATCAACTACGGCAACAATTCAGTACCTTCATAGTTACAAGCAAAAAATCCATTCCAGATCGGCTGCGCCGATGGTTTTTTTGCCTTCCAGCTTATGTTTTCTTACGGTCAGCGCAGCAAGTGCGCAGACCTGCTGAACAGTTACCAATTATGTCCATATTAGAATGTGGTTTGGCATAAAGTGCCTTTTTATTCAACAGAAAGTTCCGTTGGAATTTCCTGCCAAATGAACAGACTGCCGGGAAACAGATTCCCGGCAGCGTCTTATCACAATATTGAATTGTCCATACCTGCTCGGCCTGGGTAACTTCCTACCGCTCTTTCTCCGGCGTAAAATCCTCCTCGATGACCTTCCATGCAGCCTCGACACTGAAGTACTCGCGGATGTATTTCTGGGTCTCCTCGCACATTCTGCGGCATTCTGCCGGATCCTGGTACATCTTGACTACCTCGTCAGCGAATGCCTCCGGTCCGTCGGCAACCTTCATGACGCGATCCGCCTCCGGGATTCCCTCGGAACCGATAGATGTGGTGACGATGGCAGCTCCATTGTAAACTGCCTCGACGACCTTGCCCTTAACTCCGGCGCCGTAGCGCAGCGGAACCACAACGATGCGGGATGTGGAATAAAGAGACGCAAGTTCTTCCTCCGTGACGAAACCTTTGACGATGATGCCGCTTCCTGGCTGTTCAAGCGCTTTGATCTCGTCTGTCACCTTGGAACCAACTACATAGAAGTTTACGTCGATCCTCTGTCTGATCAGCGGGAAGATCTCCTTTGCGAACCAGAGAACCGCATCCGCGTTCGGCGGATGCGCGAAGCCGCCGACAAACAGCAGTCCTTCCCTCTTTGCGAAGTCCTTGTCGATATTCTCCAGGAATTTCTCATAGACGTAGGCTGTGATCGCCTTGATCTTGTACTCCGGATGGATCGCGTGGATCGCCTCCTCCTCCACGTAGGACGGATAATAGGAGACCGCCGCTTTCTCCATCAGGGAGAACTCGATGGATTTCCAGTAATCGGACTCCCGTTTCTTCTTGATATCGCCGGTAAGCTCGTACTCCCGGTACTCTCTTAAGAAATGCAGGTCATGTCCGTAGTAGATCACCTTAATATTGGTGTTCTTCTTAATAAAATCAACATACTTGATGGCGATATGCGGACGGTTCAGGTACGCAAAATCGATCTCATCTTTATTCTTTGTCAGCCAGTCCCAGATACCTGCCTGGTACTCCGGTCCGTATAAGATCTCCACGCCCATCTGCTGAAGTGTTGTGGAGTACGGCTCCTCGTGAAGGAAGTTGTCTCCGAGGAATTTCACGGAATATCCCATCTTCACGAACATTTTGAGGTACTGGTAAGTGGTCTTGGAACCCGCGTCCTTGTCGAAGGTCGGAACATAATGATCCACGACGAGGATCACCGGCTTCTTCTGACTTCTCTCACGGGCACGGAACGGGTTCGGATTGCCTGTGTTCACAGACTGCTTTTTGAACTCCTCCGCCCATTTTTCCTTTAGCTTCTTACTGTTCTCCACCTGGTAGCGCTTCAGGCCGGTTCCGTTTACATCAGTACCGTTGGAGACGCCCTCGAAGTGGATGACTTTTGACAACGGCTGGTAGACTACACGGTATCCGGCTTTTCGTACCTCGAAGGCAAGGTCGGAGTCCTCGCAGTAGGCCGGTGCAAACAGCTCGTCGAAGCCGCCGATCTGTTTCCAGAGATCATTGGATAACAGGATCGCCGCGCCGGAGATATAGTCCACATCCTTCACGTAGTTGTATTCCGGCTTCTCCGGATCGTCGAGACGTCCGTAGTTCCAGCCGGAGCCGTCGCTCCAGATAATTCCACCCGCTTCCTGGAGACGTCCGTCAGGGTAGACCAGCTTGGAACCAACCATACCGATCGTCGGATCAGACTCGATGAGGTTCACAAGAGATGAGAGCCAGCCCGGAGTTACCTGTGTGTCATTATTTAAGAACATCACATACTTTCCGCGGGCCGCCTTCGCTGCCTGGTTGCAGTTTCTCAGGAATCCCTGGTTCGTCTTGTTTCTGCAGATCACGAGATTCTCCGCGTACAGGGACAGCTCCTTTGTCGCGTCCGTGGACACATCATCGGCGATGATGATCTCATAGGTCACATCCTTCGTGTTCTCTAAGATTGAGAGCAGGCAGGCATAGGTATAGTGGATCTGGTTGTAGACCGGGATCACGATGGACACGGTCGGGTGCTCCACATAGTCAAAGTGGAGTTTTCCATGCTCTAAGTAACCGGCGCCGATCTTAAAGTCGCCGCGGATCCTGTTTCTTCCGTCCTTTGTGAAGTACAGCCTTCCGTATTTTCCCGGATGGAAGACGGTATTCTTGAAGTACCCCGCGATCTTTCTCTTTCTTGTGCCCTTCGGCATGACTTTATCCACAGCGTGGTGGCATTTCCGGAGAACTTTCCACATGATCGCCTCATGTTTCGACAGGTACTGCAGGTCTCCCGCCATTCTCGCGTTCTCGCTTCTCAGGCTGGCGATGATGGCATCCAGGTTTGTCACATGGTTGTTTGTGAGACGCTGGACTTCCTGCTGCTTCATGATCGTGATGTCCTTCTCGGAGATCTCCTGCTTTAAGTTCTCGCACCAGTCTTTTACCTTGTAGAGCTCACTCTCGCGGTCGAGAAGAAATTCCACAGTCTTTGTCGGCTGCTCGTACTGTTTCATGTAGCCGAAGGAGCCTGCATCATGGACATAGGACTGGAACGCCTTTTCCATGCCGTCAAAGATCTGGAGTTCTTCCCCTGTGATCCCGAAATGGGCATAGAGATCCTCTTCTTTTACGTTGAGGACTCTCTCGTAGCGTCTGTAAAAATATAAGAGGTCGCGGTATTTCAAAAATTTCTCCGGGATCGGGAAATCAAATACCCATTCATAGTCAATTCCGTAGATGCAGTTCTCATTTTCCGGCACCATGAGGTTCTCAAAAAGGCCATCCACGTTGGAGACTGCGACTGCTTTATCGCTGATAGCCGGAACTTTTCCGAATACCGCCTCGAACTCCGGTGTTGCCTCAAAGACTTTCGCATCCGCATTTTCCGGGAACAGCACCTTCATCACGGTCTCAAGTTCCTGATACGGAACCTCGCCCATAACGATAGCCTCGCCCAGGGCATCCCCGACCGTCTTGCCGTTTAAGTACTGGAAGGAGACCGTCTTCTTATCCTTTTTCCATTCCGGCTTTAAGAAGCGGATGGCAGGATTCAGATCACGAATCTTCTCATATTTTTCTCCGAAGGAGCGGATATGTGCCTCGCCAGCCTCTGTGAGAGCCGTCTTTTCAACGGTGAGAACTCCGTCCTCCCGCACGATCTCCGTCTTTAACTGGAACTGCGCTGCTCTGGTCCGGTTGTATTTTACAAATAAAATCTGTCTCATGCCTTCCCCTTTTCCCACATGCCAAGGAATGAGTTCGTGAATTTCGTGAAGTCCCCATTTCTGCATGCGTTCGCCATGGCTTTCTCCTCGTTTCCGAACCAGAGTCCCGGTCCGTCAAGACGGGCGGAAATGTTCGTCACATCGCCGGTCTGCGGGAGATAGCCGTCGGAGTAGATGGTCACCGGGTAACGGTAGTCCGGAACCGGATAGTAGAGCATTGCGGTTCCGCCAAATTTCTCTTTTAAGTCCTCAAACAGACCACGGAACTCCACCTCCAGGAAGGAGTGCTCAAATGGCGCCGCTCCCATGAAATAGCGGACACCAGACTCATTCTCCGCTGCCGCTAAAAGCTTTCCGCCAGGTCTCACAAGAGCTGCTGCTCTTGCCAGCAGATCTGCCGCCCCGTTTTTCTCCGTCCCGGAGAGCATGGACGGCAGGATCACATAGTCGAAGCCATCCTTATAGAGAACGTCAAGTTCTTCTGCTGCACGCTCTTTTCCCTTGTACTCTTTCCATCCAAGAGACTCTGCTCCCGCCTTCGGAAGTTCGCCGCGGACCAGGCAGAGATTTTTCTTCTCCCCGTGTCTTTTCCGGTTCACCTCCAGGTTCTCATCCAACGAATCCAGAACGACCACCTCACCGGCGCGCTCCGCAAAGAGCCCGGTACAGGAACCGTAGTCGGATCCGACCTGGAGAACCCGGTCATTTTTTCCTATTTCCAGCCACTCGAAAAGGTTTTCCCTTAACGGCGAAAATGCGTAGAGACACCACGGGCTTGTTTCGCCCCGCAGTGCCGCCTCCGCATCTCCTTTATACTTTTCGAGCAGGTCAAGAAGTTCATAACTGTAATCCTTCATCTTTTTCTCCCGCTTTTACGCCCTTGTGAGTGATGTCTCCACCTCGGACTCCATGTCGTAGACGCCGACCGTATTCTTGTTGGAGATCACCGTAATGTTTGCAATATTGTACAGGCGATGGTAGACCACATGTTCCTCGCCCTCAAAGCCGGTACAGCTCATCGAGAGCAGGTACTCGCCGCCCTGTAATGTCATCTTCTGGGTAAAGGAAACGTCGTAGACATCGCCGTCCCCCACCGGTTTGATATCGCAGCCCTCGTACATGGTGTTCGTTCCGGTGAGGTCTGTTCCCTTTTTGTCGCGGATCGTGTAGGTAAAGATCGGACTCTTGAGCGGCGCGTGGAAGCGGATCCGCTCCTTGATCGTGAACATCTCTCCCTTTAACAGGAGGTTTGTGAGATTTCCTCTCGCGTCGAAGAGTCCCAGGTCGAAGATCTCAGCCCGGCCGTCGCCGTACTCGGTGCGGTCTGTGTTGATGGTGATCTTGTCCTTCATGAGGGATCCGTCAGAATGGGATTCCTCCACCTTCGCCTTTTTCTCATCGCCTAACATCCCGCCGGAATAATCGCTCTCCAGTTCTTCATTCAGGGAATCCAGCTGGTTTGCCAGGATCTTCTTATAGAGATCCACCATGTGGCCCGGCTCACCTTCCGCGATGAATTCGCCCTTGTTTAAGAGAACGACCTTATCGCAGTATTTGATGATACTGCCCATATCGTGGGTAACCATGAGGATCGTTGTTCCTCTCTGCTTGATCTCCTCCATCTTCCGGTAACATTTTGCCTGAAAGAATACGTCTCCGACGGACAGGGCCTCATCGACGATCAGGATCTCAGGCTCCACGTTAATGTTGAGCGCAAACGCCAGACGGACGAACATACCGCTGGAGTATGTCTTCACCGGCTGATAGACAAAATCGCCGATATCCGCGAAATCCAGGATATCCTGCAGCTTCTCATCCATCTCCTTCCGGGAATAGCCCATCATCGTGCCGTTCATATAGATATTTTCGATTCCGGTGTAGTCCATGTTGAAGCCGGCACCAAGCTCCAGAAGTGCGGAAATCTTTCCCTCAACGTCCACCTGGCCTGTGGTCGGTGTAAGGACACCGGTGATGATCTTTAAGATCGTTGATTTACCGGAACCGTTCGTTCCGATAATGCCCACTGTCTGTCCTTTTTCTACGTTGAAGGACAGACCATTTAAGGCATAGAAGTCTTTGTGATAGCTTTTATGTGTCGGGCTTAAGGACTCTTTCAAGCGGTCGATCGGCTTGTCGTAGAGCCTGTACACCTTCGTCACGTCTTTTACTGTAATCGCATTGGCAGACATGGTTTCCTCCTACAATACATCTGAGAAATGCGGGCGAAGCCGCTTGAATACTTTGAGTCCCACTAACATGGTGATCAGTGTCACTGCCCAGAAATACACGGTCAGTGTCGGACGCATGAAGAACCAGTCTCCCGTCAGCATGCTGTCACGGTATCCCGCCGCAATATAGTAAAACGGGTTCAGCTTCAGGATCATCGGAGCCATCGTCAGACCTTTGTCAAGGAATAACTGCTCGCTGTACATGATCGGGGTCAGCCACATGCCGAACTGCAGGCAGATGCTGACGATCTGTGCCATATCCTTGAAGAATACCTGGATCGCGCTGGTAAGATAGGTGAGCGCCAGAGCGTACATGGATGTGGCAAAGGAATAATAAATGATCTGGATCCAGGAAATCTGCGGTCTTCTGCCGCTGACCAGGAATACGATAAACATGATCGCAACAAAGAACGCATGGACGAACAGGCAGGAGATCAGTTTGATCACAGGCAGGATTTCCACCTTAAATACTACTTTTTTTACCAGGTAGTTGTATTCCTGAAGGCATCCTGTTCCGCAGTTTAAGGCTTCTGAGAAGAAGAACCACGGGGCAATACCCGGAACCAGCCACTGGACGTAGGAGGCGTTCGGCACCGGCGGCGCACTCTTGAATCCGATGGGACCGAAGATGAGCCAATAGATCAGGACGGTGACGATGGGCTGGATAAACATCCAGACAACGCCAAAATAGGAGCCGACAAAACGTTTTCTGAAATCTGCCTTGGAGAGTTCCCAGATCAGTTTTCTTTTTGCCACCAGCTCCTTCAGTAATGAAGTCAGATAATTCACGCTTTAACAACCTTTCTGCTTTATCGCAGCGCCAGCTTCTTGTATTCATTGTATGAAAACAAGAAGCTTCTGGCATTTCGTGCCGCACTGCTAATTGCTAACGATCAAATTTGAAGATCTCTTTGAATCCCGGCCATTTCTGGTCTTTTTCGGAGATGATGAGCTGCATGTCCGGTGTGATCGGCCACTTTACGCCGATCGTCTCATCGTTCCATGCAAGTCCGCCCTCGTCGCCCGGATGATAGAAATCGGTGCACTTGTAGGCAAACTCTGCCTCGTCGGAGAGAACGACAAAGCCGTGTGCGAAACCTTCCGGAATGTAGAACTGCTTCTTGTTCTCTGCGGAGAGCTCAACGCCGAACCACTTTCCGTATGTCTTGGAGTGTGTTCTTAAGTCAACGGCTACATCGAAAACTGTTCCACGTACCGCACGGACGAGCTTGCCCTGCGGGAACTGCTTCTGGAAATGAAGGCCGCGGAGTACGCCTTTTACGGACATAGACTGGTTATCCTGTACGAATACCATGTTGAGTCCAGCCTCTTTGAAGTCGTTCTGGTTGTATGTCTCCATGAAGTATCCGCGCTCGTCGTTGAATACGGTCGGCTCGATCACATGAAGGCCTTCGATTACCATTCCATCTGTTTCACAGGAAGAAACTTTGATCTTTCCCATAGTTTTTTACCTCACATTTTTATAAATTTACGGCTGCAATATTTCTCTTTTGGCATATACCCGTTTCATTTCTGAAGCAGAAATATATGCTTTTCCTGCACAACCGCTGTATTTTCGCCATTTTTCGGCATTTCCGCACTACATCATACCACCCCATGGGCGGAATGACAACTTTTTTCTGCGTTGTGCCACTGCGCCGCCATTTGTATACAGAAGCAGACAGCAAATCAGTTTACATGATTTTTAGTCCTATTTCCAGTAATTGCGGTTCATAGACAGCTTTACTACCAATTTTCTTGGCAGCTTCTTATACCTTTTCCCGGCAAGATACCCCAGATACTTAAATCCGCTGTCCACCACAAGCTTCGGGACGAGGTGCGCGTGTCCCGTCTTTACGAGCCAGCGGGCTGTGTCCTTCACCATGCGGATCCCCTCGCCCTCGGACCGGATCCCGGAGAATACGTCGGGATTGTCCGCCTGGGAGATCGCCAGGTCAAAATTTCTGTGGAACTGCTGGGACGCCGTATAGTTGTGGGAGTGGATCACCCTCGCGTCCGCCGCGTAGTAGACCGCATATCCATTCTTCATGGCCTTCGACGCGAAGATCATGTCCTCGTTGAAGATCGTCTTCCGGATAAATCCGCCAAGTTTCCTATAAATCTCCCGCTTATATGCCGCGCAGACATTGGAACAGAAGTAGGTCTTGATCCCCAGGGTGTCGAGGTCTGAAAGCCTCTTTACCCGGCTTTTGTCCGGATAGTTAAAGTCTCTCGTGTGGCGCTCGATGATATTGCAGTCCTTCGCCGGAAGCTGTCTCGCGTATGCCACGGCAATATCGTCCCCGGAGAAAAGTGCGTCCGTCAGGGCTTTTATCAAATTTGTATCCGCTGGAAGCGCATCATGGGTCATGCAGACACAGACATCCGCGTCGGAGTGCTCGATCCCTGCGTTCCTCGTGGCACCGTGGTCAAATTCTTCCTTCGTCACATGGTACACGGAGAGATTTTCCGGGAGTCTTCCCGGTTCCAGGTTCTCCGTCCACTTATCCCACAGGGACTTTTCTGTATTCATGATGATCAGCCGGTCCACCGGTACGGTCTGGCGTCCCAGCCGTTCAAATAATTCCAACAATCTGTTTCCCGGGCCGTAGACCGGGATGATCACGTCAACCTTCATCGTGTTTTTGTGCTCTCTCTTTCTGTTTCATAAATCCTGCTGAGAAAATTCCGAAGAATACCATCAGTGCCGCCATCAAAAGCATGTATACAAAGGCGCCTCCCTGGATTCCTCCCATTCGGACGAACCAGCCGGAAGAAAGCACCGCCAGTACGCTGACGAAGGCATAGCCCAGGATGATGAACTTCTGTTTCTGCATGATAATAAGAGAATAGTAAAACAGGTTCATAAATGCGTTGAGGGCACCGCCAATGATGATCAATACCAGCGCCGTGCGGCAGGTGGAAAGTCCTTCTCTTAAGTTTTGGTACAGCAGGCTGATCACCGGAATTCCCAATAACCACGCACCGCCCACCGCAAGAACGGTCAGGGCCGCAATGATCAGGGCGAGGTTCATGATGATCTTCCGGAATGCTTTTAAGTGTCCGGTCTCCCAGTCCACCGCGAGCTTTGTGAGGTACGGGCGGATCACGAAGCCGGCAACCAGGTTGATCACGCTGGTCGGCATGAAGATCGCGCCGTAGACTGCCAGATCACGGTCTGCCATATGGGCTTCGATGGCGTATTTCGATGCGGAAAAGATATAGAAGTCCAGAACCACCGAGAAAAATAACAGAATATTATCCCGGAAGAGCTGGAATTTCTTTCCGCGCCCCGACTTCCATGTCACATTCGGGAGTTCCCGGATCACAAGGAAATCAAACAGGAAAAATCCCACAAACTGCGCGCCGACTGCCCAGACACTGGCGGTCAGAAGCTCTCCCGTCACCGCGAGACTTCCGAGGAAGCAGGTTACGGAGAGGATCGTCCGGAACGCGTTGGATTTTCCCGTCAGGTACAGTCTTCCGCCCCGCTGAAATTCCGCCTCGTATGTATCCGCCAGGGCGTCGATGACCTTGTAGACCACCATCAGGAAGACGACAGCCGCCTTCTCAAAAGTGTATCCGCTGACAAGAACGTAGCCAAAGCCCACAAGGATCGCGAGCCCGCAGGTGATGAGGCGCAGTCCCAGATAATCGCCGAAGGTATATTTCTCCCCGGTATCCGTGATCTGGAACGGGCGGATCCCGAAGTATGCCGCCATGAACATGTGCTGTCCGAAGGTGGTGAAGGCGAAGGTGAACACTCCGCCCGCGTCCTCGCCCGCAAGCTGGACCACCGCGATGGAGAGCACCATGGACGCAAAGGCGTAGAGGAAGCTTCCGATCATATTCCAGATGATGTTCTTCTGCTCCGACACCGCGGATCCGTCGCCGATGATGAGTCTGGCGAAACCGTGAGACGTTTTCGGCCGATTATTCATTTCCAAATTCCTTCTTTACGCAGGAGAGGGCAGACTCGATGACCTTATCCATATCGTAATAGCGGTACTCCGCAAGTCTTCCGCCGAAGATCACGTTCTCCTCTTTTCCAGCGAGTTCCGCGTATTTCTTATATAATTCCTGGTTTCTCTCATCGTTTACCGGATAGTACGGCTCCATGCCCTCGGTCCACTCCGCCGGGTACTCTCTCGTGATGACTGTCTTCTCCTGGGTTCCGAACTCGAAGTGTTTGTGCTCGATGATCCTCGTGTACGGAGTCTCGCGGTCAGTGTAGTTGATGACCGCGTTGCCCTGGTAGTTGTCGCAGTCTAAGACTTCCGTCTCAAACCGCAGGCTGCGGTACTGGAGTTTTCCGAAGCAGTAGTCGAAATAGCTGTCGATGGTTCCTGTATACACGACCTTGTCCGCAAGGGCATCGTATTTTTCCTTGTCTGCCAGGTAATCAGTTCCCAGGCGGATCTCACAGCCCTCGAAGAGCTTTTCCGTGATCTTATTGTAGCCGCCGATCGGAATTCCCTGGTAAAGGTCGTTGAAGTAGTTGTTGTCGTAGGTGTAGCGTACCGGGAGACGTTTGATGATGAATGCCGGGAGCTCCTTGCAGTCTCTGCCCCACTGTTTCTCGGTGTAGCCCTTGACAAGCTTCTGGTAGATATGGGTTCCCACAAGGCTGATGGCCTGCTCTTCCAGGTTCTTCGGCTCGCCCTTGATGACCTTTCTCTGCTCATTGATGATCTTTTTTGCTTCCTCCGGAGTGGAGATTCCCCACATGCGGCTGAAGGTGTTCATGTTGAACGGCATGTTGTACATCTCGCCCTTGTAATTTGCAACCGGGCTGTTTGTGTAGCGGTTGAATTCCACGAGGCTGTTCACAAAGTTCCAGACTTCCTTGTTGCTGGTGTGGAAGATATGGGCGCCGTAACGGTGTACGTTGATGCCCTCGATATTTTCACAGTAGATGTTTCCGCCTGCATGTTCTCTCTTCTCAAGAACCAGGCAGGTCTTTCCGGCTTTTTTTGCGTAATACGCGAAAACTCCGGCGAAAAGACCGCTGCCCACTAACAGGTAATCGTATTGTTTCTTCATATCAACTGTTCTCCTCATTGTCTCAGCTTTTCTATGCTGATGTATTTTGCAGTAGTTCTATTCTGCATTTTAATTCTTAGAATACTGTTTTTTACAGTTGTCCGGCTCAGTCATGCTCTTTTCACATAAGCGGGCTGAATTTTCTATCCTGCTGCCTGAATTACTCCTCTTCCTTGATAGAAATTTTTTCTTTCGGAAGAATTCCTCGGATCTCCTCCACGAACTGGACTGCCGCAAACAGGGCCGATCCGGCAAAAATAAAGAGATCACCCAGGTTGAAGACCACTTTTTTCAGTTTCTTCCACTGGATGCTGAAATAATCCACCACATATCCGCGTTTGAGCCGGTCATAAAGGTTGCTCGCGCCGCCAGCCAGCACCAGGGTCAGCGCCGTCTTCTCCAGCACGCGTCCTTTCTTTCCGATCACATACGCCCATGCACCGGCTACCGCCGACAGCATACAGACCGGGACCATCTCCACAAGTTTTGGGTATTCCTTCATGAATCCGAAGGAAAAGCCCGGATTGTGATTTTTGTAGAGGCGGATCAGCCCGCCTGATTCTTTCACGGTTTTCGGGAATTCTTCATCGGGTCTGGCTTCGATCTCTTTTTTCACAGCCAGATCTGTAAGCGCAAGCGTCGTTCCAAATGTCAAAAATCCAAACATTGCGATTCCCCTTTCTTTTCTGCCTTACATGATTGCATACTTTCACAGATATCCTTATATTACAACATTTTAAAGGGTCCGTCCATATATTTCTTATTTCCCGACTAGACTGTGCCGCCATTTTCACACGTTTTCTTCCCCATTTCATTTACGCCTCTCGTTCCTCTTCCCGTTTTCTGATCCTGTAATTTTCTTCGGAACATGTGCCTTTGTCCCTCATATACATATACAGTATGAACCATTTTCTGCGGAGTATCAGCCATGTCATGTACAAATTCTGTCGCGTCGGAAGATTTTGCAGATTTTATTGCGCCTTATTTTACTACACCTGAAAAGTTTATTCGTTCACAGGGGACAGACTGCATTGATTTTGTGAATCCTGCGCTGGCAGTCGTCTATGTTCCTCTCTCCACGGTGACACCTTTTACTTATACCTCCTATACATATTCGGCAGTTCCGAAGCTATATAGTCTTCTGGATGTCACAAGTATGGATGCTTCCGGGATCACGGCGGCGGGCGGGCTTCCGGCGCTGGGCAATCAGGGAGCAGGAGTTATTGTGGGATTTGTGGATACGGGGATCAATTATATGGATCCGCTGTTTCGGAATGTGGATGGGAGTACAAGGATTATTGGGATATGGGACCAGACGATTCAACCATCTTCTGACGAAAATGAAACCGCAAAACCATTTTCTGCCTTCTCAGCTCTCTATGGCACGCAGTACACTGCCGAGGAGATCAACCTGGCTCTGAACTCCGACGATCCCGTCTCCATCGTCCCAACCCGGGACGAAAACGGACATGGAACATTTCTCGCTTCCATTGCCGCCGGAAACCGGGATGAACGGGCGGAATTTTCCGGGGCGGCACCTCGGGCATCCATCGCCATGGTAAAATTAAAGCCCGCCAAGCAATATCTCCGGGAATTCTACCTGATCCAGGACGGGGCAGAGGCCTACCAGGAGAACGATATCATGATGGGCGTCTCCTATCTCTATTTTCTCGCCAGAAAGTACTCCATGCCCCTTGTCGTCTGCATTCCTCTCGGCACCAATATGGGAAGCCACATGGGAATGAGCCGCCTCGGACAGTATTTAAACCAGGTCAGTCTCTCAAACGGTTCCGCCGTCATCACCGCCGCCGGGAACGAGACCGGGGCAAGACATCACTTCCGGGCTGTCATGGATGCCGACACGGATGAGGTCACCGCTGAACTGCGTGTGGGGGAACGGGAAGCCGGGTTTTCTATGGAGCTGTGGGCGGAGGACGTGGGTGTCTACACGGTGGGCTTTATCTCGCCGACCGGCGAAGTTGCGCGGGAGATCTCCGTTCCGCTCCGGGGCGAGAACACGGTGTCCTTTCTCCTGGAACAGACCAGGATCACGGTCTACACCCAGATCGCCGATGTGAGCGCCGGGAGCCAGTTTATCTTTATGCGCTTCGAGAACCCCATGTCCGGGATCTGGCGGATCCTGATACGGAACTCCCTGGACATCCGGGAGACGTTCCATCTCTGGCTGCCGGTCCGGGGCTTTATCTCCGATGAGACCTACTTTCTCCGTCCCGATCCCGACACCATCATCACAGATCCCGGAAATGCCCAGTATCCCATCACTGTCACCGCCTACGACCACACAAATAACAGCATCTACATCCACGCCAGCCGCGGCTACAGCCGGTCCGGCCGGATCAAACCGGACCTCGCGGCCCCTGGAGTCAACATCTTAGGCGCGTCCGCCTCAGGAAGACGACTCACAAGAATGTCCGGCACCTCCGTCTCTGCCGCCCACCTCGCCGGTGCCGCGGCGATCCTGTTGAACTGGGGCATCCTTGACGGAAATTATCCGTATCTCAACACGCCGGTACTAAAGTCCATCTTCGTCCGTGGGGCACAAAGAAATCCAGTGCTCACATATCCGAACCGTGAGTTCGGATATGGAACGCTGGATCTGTATGAAGCATTTTTACGTTTACGGAATTTATAATTTAAATCACACCGCCCTGAAAAAACTGCACGGACTCTTTATCACCCGCTGTTTTATTTTCAGCCTTTCAACACTTACTGCACCTGCGGCGCCTTATCATTCACCGCTGTTTCCGTCGGCCCCGGCAGAGCAGCCGCCTTCTTGTCCGCTGCAGAATACTCCCGCATCTCGATCCGCGGGCCGCCGTGTTTTTCTAGGTACGCGCGGGTGATCGTCACAGAACCGATCTCCGGGTCCTTCGGGATCTCGAACATGATATCGAGCATGAACTCCTCGATGATCGCCCGGAGCGCTCTCGCACCGGTGTCTTTCTTGAGCGCCTGCTCTGCGATCCATTCCAGGGCATCATCGTCAAAGTTTAAATTTACCTCGTCCATGGCGAGAAGCTTCTTATACTGCTTTAAGATCGCATTCTTCGGCTCCTTTAAGATCCGCACGAGGAATTCCTTCGTAAGCCCCTGAAGTGTCACGGTCACCGGAAGTCTTCCCAGGAACTCCGGGATCATGCCGAATTCTCTGAGATCCTGGTTTGTGACCTTTGAGAGAATGTCCGGATCCTTATCATATTTATCCTTTGGATCGGAGCCGAAACCGATGGACGTGGTGTTCGTCAGGCGCTCCCTGATAATATTCTCAAGATCTGGGAACGCGCCGCCGCAGATAAAGAGGATATTGTCGGTGTTGATCATCTCCATCGGAGTCATGGCATTCTTCTGGCCTGTTCCTACCGGGACTTCCACGTCCGCGCCCTCGAGAAGCTTTAAGAGTTCCTGCTGCACGGACTCGCCGCTGACATCGCGGGTGTTCGTGGACTTCTTCTTCGCGATCTTATCGATCTCATCAATGAACACGATTCCCATCTCCGCCTTCTGCACATCGCCGCCCGCCGCCGCGAGAAGCTTTGTAAGGACGCTCTCGATATCGTCACCGATATAACCGGCCTCCGTTAAGGATGTGGCATCCGCGATGGCAAGCGGCACATCGAGAAGCTTTGCGAGAGTCTTTACGAGATAGGTCTTACCGCTTCCGGTGGGTCCGATCATCAGGATGTTGGACTTTTCGATCTCAACATCTGTTCCGTATTTCTCAGCATCCGGTGATGTCCTTGAGAATACTCGCTTATAGTGGTTGTAGACCGCGACGGAGATCGCCTTTTTTGCCTGCTCCTGACCGATCACATACTCGTCGAGCTGCGCCTTGATCGCATGGGGTGCCGGGATCTCACTGAGCTTAAACAGTTCTTTTTTTACTTTTTTCTTCTTTTTCTTCCGCTTATGGCTCTGGCCCATGAGGGCGCTGAGGTCGATCTGACCTACCGGAATTCCGAAGATATTCCCGAGTGGAATTCCTTCTGCCTCTTCGCCGTCTTCCTCGAAATCATCGCCGTCCTCTGTCTCATCAGCGTCCACAACGGTCTGCTCAGCGTCCTCATCAGAGTCTGTATTTACACCGTCTGCTTCAGCCGGATCACCCTCAGAATCCTGTTTTTCCGCCTTTCTGATCACACCAGTGTCTCCGGGAACCGTTCCGTTCCCGCCTCCTGTGCTCATTTCAGTGGCTTCAGAAGCTCCAACCGTTTTTTCCGCTCCACTCACAGCGTCTTTCTTACCCGCAGCAGCTCCGGCATTCTCGGGCTTCTGCGCTCCATTTCCGCTTCCCATCGGATTCAGATACATATTTTTTAACATCTCCGGCGTGATTCCGGACATCTTCGTCCAGTCCATGCCGCTTCCCATCATCATGTCAAAGGATCTCTGCATGCAGTCCGGGCATACATTCAGTCCGCCCGGAAGCGTGATCATCTTTCCGGCCTGGCTCTCCGTCCGTCTGCACATGCAGCAGATCTTTTCATATCCGTTATTTTTGTTGTCTTCCAAAATTTTTCTCCCTGAACATTCTATATTTTCCGCATAAATCAGGTCATGTGTCCATTCATGCGTTTTCTGTCACTTTTTACAGAATTACAACCTATTATAATGCAAATTGAGTCTTCCCGCAACAGAAAACCCGTGTGCAAATTTTCTGGCAGAAGCGTCTTTCTGCTTAACGCTATCTGAACCCTGTCCTCTGTATTTTTTTGAGTTTTTTTGTAGTATGGATTTAACATGAAATTGTAGCTACTAAGTAACTGTGAAGGCACTGAACAGTTACCTACTAAATAACTATTATAAGAGGGGGTAAATCTTATGATCACTTTACAGCTCGACATGTACCAGGCCTGCGCCCTCGGCGCTCTCGTCTATTGTCTCGGACGACTCATGGTCAACAAACTTTCATTCTTAAGTAAGTACTGCATCCCGGCGCCGGTTGCCGGCGGTATCGTATTCGCCTTTGCTCACCTGGCGTTATACGCAGCAGGAATTCTCGAACTTTCCTTTGATACCACATTACAGAGCGTCTTCATGACAATCTTCTTCTGCAGCGTCGGATTCACAGCCTGCTTCCGTCTGTTGAAAAAGGGCGGCGTTCAGGTATTTATGTTCCTCGGACTCGCAGTCGCCATCTGTGTCATCCAGGACGCGGTTGGCAGCGGTCTCGCAGCAGCCTTCGGTCTGGATCCGCTGCTCGGTTTATGTATGGGTTCCATGCCGTTAGTAGGCGGACATGGAACATCCGGTTCCTTCGGACCGCTTCTTGAGACAGATTACGCCGTTGTAGGCGCTACTACAGTTGCTCTTGCGGCAGCTACATATGGACTCGTATCCGGAAGCATGATGGGCGGCCCGATCGCACGTGCCCGTGTTGAAAAACTCCACTTAAAATCCACAGCAGCTGAGGAAGGCAACGAGGCAGCTGAGGTTATGCCGGCCGTTGATGGTCAGAAATTCACAACATCCGCAATGTTTTTAGCGGTTGCCATCGGTCTCGGTACTCTTATTTTCACATTCTTCAAAGATGTATGCCACCTGACATTCCCGACCTACATCGGCGCTATGCTCGCAGCAGCAGCGATCCGCAATATTTGGGATGTCCAGCACAAAGAACTTCCGATGGTTGAGATCGATGCCCTCGGCGGACTTTCCTTAAATCTGTTCCTGTCCATGGCTATGATGAGCTTAAAGCTCTGGCAGTTAGCAGCACTTGCTCTTCCGATGATCGTCATCCTGCTTGTTCAGACAGTTGTTATGTTCCTGTATGCGAACTTCGTTGTATTCAATGTTATGGGACGTGACTACGAGGCAGCTGCCATGACAACTGCATTCTGCGGTTTCGGTATGGGCGCTACTCCGAACGCTATGGCAAACATGAGAGCACTCGTTGAGCGCTACGGTGCAGCTCCGAGAGCATTCTTCATCGTACCGTTAGTAGGAAGCTTATTCGTTGACTTCTTCAACTCCATGGTACTGACCACATTCATGAACTTCCTGTAAATCCCCGTTTCCAGGGATCTTTCGATAAAACCTTTATACCTTTACCAAACAAGACCGCCTTTCCCGGATCACTCCAGGGAGGCGGTCTTGTTTCTCTATTTTATATCGACTCTTTATTATTTTCCGATCTTAGACTGGCTCTGTGCCGGTTTCTGATCCTGCTGTTCGCCCTGGCTCTGACTGTTTTCACTGTCAGACTCAGCCGGACGCTGCTTTAAGGTTACCTGGACTTCTCTCTCCTGGTAGCTGCCGTTTACAAGAGACTGGACAGTCAATGTTACGGTATCACCGGATTTATAGTAAGTCAGAAGTTTTGCAAGGTCCGCGTAGTTGGAGATCTTCTCACCGTCCAGCTTTGTGATGATGTCCTTCTCATGAAGGTCGGAACCTGCGGCTGCGGAGTCTTCCATGATCTTGTAGACATAGACGCCCTGCGGCATTCCGTACATCTTTGCCATGGACTCGTCGATGTTCTGTAACTGGATTCCGAGATAGCCCTGCTCAGACTCGGAAACCGCGATCTTTGTGGTCCTTGTCATGAGGTCATCGATGATGTCTTTTGCTTTGGAGATCGGGATCGCGTAACCGACGCCCTCAACGCTTGTATCTGCGTATTTTGCTTCGTTGATACCGATAACCTCACCTTTGGAGTTTAAAAGTGCTCCGCCGCTGTTGCCCGGGTTGATGGCTGCATCGGTCTGGATCACGGTCTTTGTCGTGTCATCGACCTGAATCTCTCTGTTCAATGCGCTTACATGTCCGACTGTTACACTCTGACCAAGTCCGAGCGCATTGCCGATAGCGATAACGCCCTGACCCATCTTCAATGCGTCAGAATCTCCAAGAGTCGCTGCTTTGATCTTGCCCTTTGTGTCAGCGGAGATCTTGTCAAGCGGTACGGCGATCACCGCCAGATCCGCCTCGGAATCAGTGCCCTTGATGGCTGCGTCCGCGGTACTCTCATCCGCGAATGTGACCGTAAGTCCCTCGGAATCGCTGACTACGTGGTTGTTTGTGACGATCAGAAGCTCAGAATCATTCTGTCCGACGATGATGCCGGAGCCGCTGCTCGGAACCTCGTAGGTCTGGGACTGACCGAACCAGGTGTTGCTCTGATAGACCTGGGTATTTGTGATGGATACAACAGACGGAAGTGTTGCATCTACGATGGCAGATACATCCTCAATGACGACTCCGTTGCTGGAGGTTGTGGAGGTGTTCGCCGCCGGAACCTGCGAGGTCTGTCCGATGGTCTCGGTGGAAGCGCTCGCCTCTGTGCTCTGGTACGGGAACAGGGTGTTTGCCGCGCGGTTGACTCCGTACATCGTTCCTCCGGATACGACACCGAAGAGAAGGGCTGCCGCTGTGACAAGCGCTGTCGTCTTGGCGTAGGAGTGTTTCTTCGGAGAGTGGTGGCTGTTTCCGTTTCCATTCGGATTCTGTCCATGTCCCTGGTAGTAATCGTACTGCTGATACGGGTTCGTGTACTGGTTCTGGTTTCCGTAATACTGTTGATGCTGCTGCCCGCCGTAATAGCCGTTCTGGTTCTGGCCGTTCGGATTTCCGTTATACGGCTGGCCGTTCTGTGTACCGGAACCAAGTCTTCCGTAGACCTGTCTCCCTGTGTGTTCCCCCTGGGACTGCTGCGCTCCGTTCTGGCTGTTCTGGGCGTTCTGGCTGCCCTGCGCGTTTACCGGCTGCTCATCATTCTTCTTTTCACTGTTATTCTTTTCTTCATTCCATTTATTTTCATCATACATAATAGGTATCTCCTTTCTGCATTGAACTTTTCTCTATTTTTCCCTTAAGGATTTTCTCTTTTTCTTTCTTCTCCTTAACTACATGACATAGTGTACCAGTGAAATGTGATAAAAGTGTGATGAAACATGCACGGTTCTGTGAAATAGAATCACAATTCCCGTATTTTTTTAATACGCAAAAAATCCCGGGATCCATCGGCGGGCTGCTATTCTGTACCCATCCGGATGGATTCCGGGAAACTCTTGTTTTTCTTTATTTTGTCAGGATCGCAGTCAGTCCAAAGTAGATCAGGACGATCACGCCGAGAACGATGCGGTAATATCCGAAGAATTTGAAGTCATGTTTCTTGACATATCCGAGTAAGAACTGGATCGAGTACATGGAAACGACAAAGGCGATCACCATGGCGGCTACCATGAAGAAGAGCTCCATTGCGGAGAATGCCAGGCCGTAGTGAAGGATCTTTAAGAGGCTGGCGCCGAACATGACCGGAATTCCAAGAAAGAAGGTGAACTCCGATGCGGCGGTTCTGGAACAGCCAAGCATCATCGCACCGAGAATCGTCGCGCCGGATCTCGATGTACCCGGGATCAGCGCGAGTAGCTGGAAGAGACCGATGTAAAATGCGGTCTGGTAGCTGATCTGGGATACTTTCTTTATGCGGAATTCCGCGTGCTGGTTGCGGTTCTCAAAGGCGATGAAGATGACACCGTAGATGATGAGCATCGCCGCAACCACATATGGATTGTAGAGATACTTGTCAAGCACTTCGTCAAGCAGAATTCCGATCACGGCAGCCGGAAGGCAGGCGATGATGATCTTGAACCATAGATGCCATGTGGCACGCTTCTGTGCCGGTTTCTTTCCCGGATCAAATGGGTTCAGGCGTCTGAAATACAGGACCAGAACCGCGAGAATTGCGCCCAACTGGATCACGACGCGGAACACGTTCATGAATTCTTCTGATACATTCAGGTGGACGATATTCTCCACAAGGATCAGGTGACCGGTGCTGCTGATCGGAAGCCATTCGGTGAAACCTTCGACGACACCGAATACGACGATCTTTAGAAATTCGATAAAGCTGCTCATATTCACTCCTATTTTTATTATAATTAGTCATGCATCCACCCTACGGCCGATCATACGCAAAAATGCTTATGCAAGCAAGCTTGCAGCATATTTTTCCACATGATCGACCGCATGACGGATTGCTAGTTGATATTTTCAATCTGCCAGTCGATCGGCTCGATTCCATTCTCTTTTAAATACTTGTTTGTCTTGCTGAACGGTCTGCTGCCGAAAAATCCACGGTAGGCGGACAGCGGGCTCGGGTGCGGTGACTCGAGGATCAGATGCTTCGGGTTCGTCAGCATCGGCTTCTTCATCTGTGCCGGCCGTCCCCAGAGGATGAACACCATCGGGCGGTCCTGCTCATTTAAGACGCGGATCGCGGCGTCCGTGAATTCTTCCCAGCCGATATTCTTGTGGGAGTTTGCCGCATGGGCACGGACGGTCAGGACTGTGTTTAAGAGCATAACGCCCTGGTCGGCCCATTTCTTTAAATATCCGTTGTTCGGGATATAACAGCCGCAGTCCTCGTGAAGCTCCTTATAGATATTGACCAGGGACGGCGGGATCTCCACCGACGGCTTTACGGAAAAGCTCAGTCCGTGCGCCTGCCCCGGCTCGTGATAGGGGTCCTGCCCCAGGATCACCACTTTTACTTTTGAGAGAGGCGTAAACGCAAAAGCGTTGAAGATATCATCCGGCGCCGGGTAGACTTCCTTTGTCTCGTACTCGCTCTTTACGGTCTCATATAGTTTTCTGTAATACGGCTTTTTGAATTCCCCGCTCATGGGGGCTAACCAGTCATTTGCGATCGCAGCCATATTTCCTCCTTGTTGTACTTATTTATAACGCTTCAGTATCTTCATAGTTCTATGTTTTCTTACCGTCAACACAGCAAGTGCACAAACCGCCTGAACAGTTACACTCTTTCTAAAAATTCATCCACAAATTTAAACGATACCTCCGCCACCGGACATGATTTCCCAGAAAGCTCTTCCGGCACCTGAGAAAAGATCTTATGTACCCGGAACAGATACGCCTTGTTATTTAACATCGCCGTCTTCTCAAAGGGCCAGCGGATCAGGGACGGATCCTTATAGTTCTCACCAAGCTCCAAAAGCACTGTGTTCCGGTTCAAGGTGCAGGAAAGCCATAATGTATAAGACTTCCACGCCTCTTCCGTAAAGGATACGCTGTGGGGAACTGCCATATGACCGGCATCAAGGCCAAGTCTCGCCGCGTCCTCATCCGCCAGCGATGTGATCATATAATAATCTTTTCCCTCAAGAAATTTCTTTAACTTTTCCGCGGCGTGAAGAACCTCTTCCTCCTCCGCGCCTTCTTTTTTCTTCCACTCAGAGCCGATCCCCACAAGGATCTTCTCTGCGGTTTCCAGTTTTTCCTTCAGAATTTTTTCTGCTTCTGTCTTTTCCAAACTTTTCCTCCAGTATTCAGCATAATTCGTTTTTGAACGTTAACATCATAACATAAATAGGGACCGGATTCAACTGATCCCTCTTGTCCTTTGCTTTTCATTTTCTTAAGTTTTTCTGTCTGCGGCAAAATACGTTCCGCCGTCCTTGATTTCTTACGGCATGTCAGTGACATTCAAAAAATGCCATGTATAATTTTCCCCCGTATCTCTCATACTTTTTTTGCAGATGAATATCAGACAGATCCATGACAGTTGTTTTTATCAACTGTCCGAAGAAACTGTATATCAATTATTATGGAAAGGATGGATCAATGATGGAAGAACACTCAGTCAATCTTCTCAGGGAATGCGACTCCGGCTGCAAAATGGCGGCGGAAAGCCTGGAGCAGATCCGGGATATGGTGTCGGATCAGGAGCTCTGGAAAGATATCACGGAAAGCTATGAAAAGCACCAGGATCTGGACGCAAAGATCAAAAAGACCTTAAGCGCCATGGAGGAAGAGGGAAAAGAGCCGGGAAAAATGGCCTCCGCCTGGTCATGGATGTCCACAGAAATGCGGATGATGGCCAAAGGCGGCGACAAAGAAGCCGCCAGTATTGTCACTGACGGCTGTAATATGGGGATCAAGACCATATGCGGTTATAAAAATCAGTATTCCGGCGCGTCAAAGGCGGTCATGGAGATTGCAGATGAGCTCACCGGACTGGAGGAAAATCTCAGAGACTGTATGAAGAAATTTCTATAACGGTTCAGCAGGTCTGTGCACCTGCTGTGCTGACCGTAAGAAAACTTACCAGCAGATCTCTTCCACTTTCCTATCGTCCAGCCGGTGCTCCGCCACCGCCGGAGACTCCGGCGGACACGGCAGTACCGCCGGCGGACGCGCCGGTCTCAACACCGGCTACCTGCCATACATAGGCCTCGTAGGCGGAGACAAGATTCAGTTTCGCCGTATTCATCGCCGCCTCGCCGGAGAGCCATGCGGATTCACCGGAAAGGTAGGCGTTCTTTGAGAGCATGCCTGCTGCCTGCTTCTTCTGCACCGTATCCCACGCCTGTTTTGCCGCGGAGTAGGCGCTCTCCGCCGCCTCATACTGGGATACGGCATTCTGAAGATTCTCGTATGTGGATCTCAGGCTGATCTCCGCATTCTGGGCTGCCTCGCTGATCCGCTGCTTCTTAAGTTCCCGGTTATCCGTTCCGGTCACCCTGGATTTCATCTCGCTGACCCAGGTGGAGTCGTTGCTGATAGCCGTCTGAAGGTCATTTTCCACAGACACCGCGCAGATTGAAGTCATATCCGGATCCGGGACTGTACCGATCTCCACATCGGTGAGCCCGGAAAGTCCTAGCAGGGTCAGAAGACTTTCTTTTAACTCACTCTGCTGCTCTTTCAGGGATGCCAGGGAGTTCTGCTGCCGTTCCAGGCTGCTCTTCTCCGACTCCAGCTCCGTATCCTTGATGAGACCAGCCGACCGTTTCTTCACCGACGCGTCGTAGGAACTCTGTGCCGCCTCCACATTTTTTTCCATCGCCGCCACATTGGCTGCCATCTGGTTATAGGAGTTCATCAGGTTCTGCGCCGTCGCCGTCAGGGTATCCGCCATGTCCTCCATGGTTTTCTCCTGACTTGCGGAATTCATGCGGTTGATCGTGGACTGCACCTGCGCCATGGAAGTGCGGATGTTCTTCGCATTATTCTCGTAGAGTGCCTGCATTTCTGTGTCGCCGTCATCCTTGTAGGAATCTGCCATCTTTTTCAGGTAGTTGTACTCTTCCTTCAGCGTCTCATGCATCTCCTCATAGGGCGCACTCTGGCGGTTCTGGCTGTCGACGCTCTGTAAATAAGAAAAGTTTCCCGCCTTGATCAAGTCCCGGAGATTGCTGTACTCAACCTTTTTGATCTGACTTGAATCTACGGAATCGGATTCCGCTGCGTAAGATACGATTTTGCAGGATGAAAGCGCTCCGGCGATCAATCCGTGCATATTTCCGGGGATAATGTCCGCGTTGTTCCCACCTCCGGCTGCCGCGAAAATTGCCGCGCCGAATAGCAGACCGCCCATCCATTTTTTATATGTTTTCATTCTTTCACCTCACATCAACTCATTCCTAATCTGCATTCCATGCCATTTTGCGTTCTTTATGCTATGACAGGAAGCATTTCCGGCAGAGAAGAGCTTATGACGCCGACGCCAATCCTGCCACCGCCCAGTCATATGTGACCTTTGCGGTGAGAAAGCTTAACCTTGCGGATTCCATGGAAGTTTTCGCAGAAAGGCAGGCGGATTCCTGCTTCGCGTATGTCTTCTTTGTGATGGTTCCGGCGGAGAGCCTTAGCTCTGCTGCTGCCCGTTCCTTCTCCGCAAGTTCGTAGCTCGTCTTCGCCTGTTCGTAGCTGTCCTTTGCGAGTACCAGGCTGTTGTAGGCGTTCTTCACATTTGTGGAGACCGTGTCTTTCTGATTCGACAGCGTGCTCGTATAAGTTGCACGGTTATTTTCCGACTGGGAATTTGCAAGTCTGCGCTCTGTGGTCTTGATGCTGTAGTTGTTCGAGATGGCTGTCTGGATATCTGAATCCACATTGATGGAGCAAACTGCGGAGGTGTCCACATCCGGAAGACTTCCGATCTCCACGGAATCATTGTAATTCCAGCCCAGCATGATCATGAGCTGCTGCCTCGTCTGCTCCAGACTGCTCTTTGCGGACTGCAGGGACGCTTTCGCGTTCGTGACTGTCTCCTCCGCGCTGTCGACCTCCGACTGCAGTGCCATTCCCGCAGATTTTCTCGTCTGGGCCTGGGTGTATGTGGTCTCCGCCTGGGTTACTGCGTCCTCAAGGGAATCCAGAGACGCCTTTTGGCTGTAATAAGAGATCATCAGCTTCTGTGCCTGCTGCACAAGACTCTTCTCCGCCTGCTCGTATCCGAGGCGCTTGATCTCGCCGTCATCCACGTTGTTGTCACCCTGCTCCGTCAGGTTATCCACGGAGATCTCGCTGTTTAACGCCTGGGAGATCTGTCCCGCGTAGTTTGCGCTGTCATCGTCCGGGTAGCTGATCCGATCAGCAACCTCATCTGCGGAATCATAATATTCCTTTGAGATTTCCAGACTTGTTTTTCCTTTATATTTCTGGTAGTCCAGCTCATTCTGGCGGACGGTCGTGTTGTACTCGTGGATCAAGTCCGCAATCTCCCCGTATTCCAGCTTATTGTCCTGGAGAGACGCCCATTTTTCCGCTGTATATGCAAATTCCGGGCTGGTCGCGAACGCCTGGAGCGGCGTCACACCCATCATGAGTGCCATAGCGAACAGTCCTGCAATCTTCCATTTCTTCATGCTGATATCCATTCCTTTCTGCGGCAGAATAAAATTAAATATCCAGTACCTTCCTCTCCTTCTTACCGTTCATGATTGCGTAGTAAACCGGAAGAATAAACAATGCAACCAGAATACCTGCCGTCAGACCACCGATATTTACGATCGCCAGACCTTTCGTCGTGGATGCGCTGCTTCCTGTGGAGAGCACCATCGGGATCATGGAGAGGATCGTGGTGGAGCTTGTCATTAAGATCGGGCGGAGACGTGTCGCTCCGGCCTCAACAAGGGCAGTCTTAAGATCCATGGTCATCCGGTACTGGTTGACCGTATCCACATAAAGGATACCGTTATTTACGACCGTACCAATTAAAATCAGGAACCCCAAAATAGATGTCATACTGATGGTCGTACCGGTCAGCTTCAGAAGTCCGAAGGAACCGACAAGGCTGAAGGGAATCGTTGTCATGACCATGAAGGAGAACTTCGGGGACTCGAACTGGGCTGCCATGACTACGAATACCAGGAATACCGCAACCGCGATGGCCTGATACAGGGATGAGAATTCCTCCGCCATCATACGGTTCCTGGAGTTTGTACCGATGGTCACTCCGGACGGAAGATTCGGCTGGACCACCTCGCTGTCGATGAGGTTCTTCACATTTCCGTTTACATAATCCGCCGTGATCGTAACCTCGTACGCTTTATCGGTCTTGGAGATGGAGGATGGGTTATCCTTAAAGACAACATCCGCCACATCGGAAACCGCTACGGTTCCGCCGGTTCCTGTCGTGATCAGCATGTTCTTTACCTGCTCAACCGTGCGGTACATGCCTTCCGGATATTCTGCCTTGACGCTGACCTCGTTTCCGTCGATGGTCAGGGTCGCGATCTCAGTTCCATCAAGCATCTGCTTTACCTGCTGTCCGATGGATGCCGCCGTGAGACCTTCCGCGGAAGCCGCCACCTGATCTACATTGATGGATACGACCGGAGCCGTGTTCTCCACATCGGAGTGAACATTCTTTACATCATCTCTGGCAACCATCTCGCTTACGATCTTGTCCGCGGTCTCCTTCACCGTGTCATAATCGGAACCGTCAAGAATCACCTCATAGTCATTCTGTCTTCCCATGAAGCTCATGGACGCGGACGCCTCGACCTCGATGGTACAGTTCTCAAGCCCCGCCATCTCATCTTCCCACTCAGATACGATCTCATCCGTGCTCATCTTTCTGTCATCCTTTAAATAGGCGCTGACGGTTCCGCTGCTGCCGTTGTAACGGAGCATGTAGGAATCCACATCCTCGTGGCTGCTGACGATGGATTCCACCTGAGTCAGGATATCATCCGCCTTCTCGTCGAGAAGACCCGGTCTTGTGGTGATCGTCACGGAGATCGTACCGTTATCATCCGATGTCATGAGCTCACTCTGCATGCCGCTCGCAAGGAAGAGCGTAGCTGCGACAAGTCCAACAGAGCCCAGCATAACGATGGCTTTATGTTTCAGTACCGTCGGAAGGAGCTTCCGGTATCCGAACTGAAGCAGCCTCATAAGACCGGATAACGGTGCTTTTTCCCGTTCCTTCGGCTTATACAACATATAGGTCAGCGGAACCACCGTGATCGCGGAGAGCAGGGACGCACTCATACAGAATACAATGGTCCAGCCGAGCGGTGTGAACATCTGACCGCTCATGCCGTTTAAGGTTGTAAGAGGGATAAATACGACACAGGTCGTCAGGGTGGAGCCGAGGACGGACATGGCAACAAGTCCGGAACCTTCTAATGCTGCCTTCGCGTACTCCACAAATCCTCGACCATCCATCTTGTCCATGGCCCGGAAGCAGCTCTCTAAAACAACGATGGAGTTATCGACCATCATACCGACACCGAGAACCAGAGCACTCATGGTAATGACGTTTAAGGTAAAGCCGACTCTCGTCATCAGGATCAGGGATACCAGAATGGAGGTCGGGATCGAGCTTCCGACGATCAGGGATGCCTTGATATCACCGAAGAAGAGCCAGATGATGACCATGGAAATAATAACTGCCAGAACCATCGTCTGAGCCACATCCATGAGGGATGATTTGATGCTGTCGGCGCTGTCGCGGGCGATCTCAATGTGAAGTCCGGAATCCGACGCTTCCAGGGACTCGACGGCTTCTTTTACCTGGGAGGAAAGCTTCATCGCGGAGCTGGACTGTTTCTTTGATACGGAGATGGAGATGGTCTCCTGTCCGTTATAGCGGGACACACCGCCCATCTGTTCCTCCGTGGTGTACACGTCAGCAATATCTTCCAGATATACGGTCTTACCGCTCTGGGTCGTGATCGGAACCTTTTTCAGATCATCCAGGGTGCTGGCCTTCGCGGATGTTGTGACGGAGAGGGAGAGGTCGCCGTATTCCGCGGATCCGGACGGATAGGAGAGATCCGATGCCGCCATGGCGCTTGTGATCTGGTTCACTGTCACTTTATACTGCTTCATCTTTACCGGATCCAGCTCCACCTTCACATACTCGGAGGAACCACCCATGGATTCGACCTGGGCAACAGTAGAAAGCTGCTCGAATACCGGTGTGATGTTCTGGTCTACATAATCGTAGAGGTCTTCCTGCGTGTCGTGGGAGATGGAGAGCATGATGTCGTTTCCGCCGTTCATGTTCATCTCCATGACGCTCGTATTACAGTCATCCGGGAGTCCGCGGATGCTGTTTAAGGAACGTGTCAGCTCATTGTAGGCATCATCCATGTCCTGATCATAATCATACTCCAGCATGATCATGGCGTTTCCCTCGTTGGAGGTGGATGACATGCTCTTTACGCCTTCCAGCGTACTGACCTGATCCTCGATCTTTTTGGTCACCAGTTCATCCATATCCTCCGGTGTCGCTCCCGAATAGGAGGCGCGGACAATCAGCATCGGCTGGTCTGTATCCGGCATCTGCTCCAGTGTCGCGTTAAATACAGAGGAAATACCGAAAACAAGGATGCAGAGCAGTGCTAAGATCGTCGTGACCGGACGTTTTAATACATATCTCGTAAGTCCCATGATCAGCCCTCCTGTGCTGCGCTGCTGCCGGCGGCGCTGTTATCTGCGGCTGGTGTCTCGCCGCCTGCTCCGTCTGCCGGGGCATTCTGGCCGTCCGGAGCTGTTCCGCCGTTCTGGCCCGCTGCGTTCGGGGCTGCCTGCCCATCTGGTGCGTCAGCTTCTCCGTTCGGGGCTACCTGGCCCTTCTGGTCATCTGCTCCTGCCGGGGCTGTCTGGCTGTCACCACTTCCGGAAAGCTGGATATCCGCGCCCTCATACAGGTTGTTGCTCCAGGTGCTCACAACAAGGTCGTCTGCGGAAAGTCCGCCTGTAACCTCCACATAATCGTCATCGTTGATTCCGACCTCGATGGACGCTTTTTTCGCCTTTCCATCTTCATACAGGTAGACATAAGCTTTGCCTCCGCTGTAATACACGGCATCCACCGGGATCGTCATGACGTTTTCAGCTTTTCCCGTCGTAACGGTGAGCTTCACGGTACTTCCCGTCGCCGCGTTGTTATCTGTATCGGTAAGCTGCGCTTCCACCTTAAACATTCCTGTGGAATCGTCCACCATGGTGTTGATCTCATCGATCACTGCATTGTATGTATTTCCGCTCTTTTCTACTGTCAGCGAATCGCCAACCGCAAGGTTCTCCAGCATTCTCTGGGTGACATAGAATGTCACCTTCTTCTCGCCCTCGCCGGAGATCACGCAGAGCTCCCCGTTCATATTCGCCCGGTCGTAAACTTCCGCGCTGCAGCTCTCCACCTTTCCGGAGATCGGAGCCGTCACACTGCTGTAGCTGACCTGCTGATCATAGGAAGTCTTCGCCGAATTATACTGGAGCTGTGCCGTCTTCACCGCATTTGTATACTGTTCATATTCCTGTTCGGAGAGGTCGCCGCCATCGTAGAGGATCTGCATTCTTGCGAGATCACTCTGAGCCTTCTGAAGATTAACCTGCGCCGAATCCACAGAATTTTTCGCGTTTGCCACCTGCTCCGTATCGATGGTAAAAAGGACCTGGCCCTTCGTGACCGTGTCGCCCGCCTTCACATAAACCGCTGTGATATCTCCGGACGCCTTTGCGTATACATGGACCACATCATCCGGTTCCACCGTACCGGTCAGCTCCGTTGTCAGATAGATACTTCCTGTCTCCGGCTCCTCTGCACGGACCACGGTATTCTGGCTTTCCTGCTGCATACCGCCCATTCCTCCCGGACCGCCGCCGGGGCCGCCCATATCGCCCTGCATTCCGCCGCCCGACGAGTTTCCTTTCATCACGATTACACCTGCTGCCGCTGCAACTACAACGACTCCTGCTGCCGTACACAGGATGATGTTCTTTTTTTTCATGATCCTTTATGCTCCCTTCCTGATGATCCTTGTCATTTTTCCTTTTTGAATGTTATAGCCAATAATATAAAAGTCATTTGTGAACACTTTGTGAGGAAATTTTCAGGAATTTGTGAGGACTCTTTCACAGATGGGATTTTTATGATATATCTTTAGATAGAAATGCCAGCTGGTCATGACACAAATGTTGGAAAAACTTTTATGTCCAAACCAAATGTCTGCAAATGAAAGTGTATAGTTTTATTAAATATACGTGCAATTCATGAAATTATAGAATAGGGGTACAATATTAATGTCAAAATTATTGATTGTTGATGACGATATCCGTCTCAGGAAACTGGTGCGTACATACGGAGAAGTGGAGCATTATGAATGTGATGAGGCCGCAGATGGACTTGCGGCCCTGGAAAAATTGCAGGATGATAATTTCGATCTCGTGATTCTGGACGTTATGATGCCGGGACTCGACGGCTTCGAAACGTTAGAGCGGATCCGCAAGACCAGCGAGATCCCGGTGATCATGTTGACCTCCAGAAACGAAGAATACGATAAGCTCACAGGCTTTGGGCTCGGAGTGGATGACTACGTCTCAAAACCCTTCAGCCCAAAAGAGCTCATGGCGCGGGTGGGTGCAGTCTTAAAGCGCAACGGAAAGAAAAGTGCTGTTCTCTCTTATCAATATAAAGAGCTTGAGATCCACCCGGATTCCCGCACCGTCTCCATCTCCGGGAAGGAGCTGAGCCTTGCCCCGAAGGAATTTGACCTTCTTCTGGAGCTTGCGAAAAATCCCGGAACTGTCATGAGGCGGGACAAGCTCCTTCAGGATGTCTGGGGATACAGCTACTGCGGCGACGGACGCACCGTGGACACCCATGTAAAATCCGTCCGTGACCGTCTCGGCCCGTACCGCTCCATGATCCAGACCGTATGGGGCGTCGGATATAAATTCGATCCGGATGCCGCGATCCGGTAATTCCGACTGACAGCTCCCCCGGCACACCTCAAATACTGACTGGAATTGAAAAACAATTACCGATAAAGGAACATTATGGAACATATCAATGAAACAAAAAAATCTGAGCTGAAAGTTCTTCACACAAAAAAACGCCCCGGCCTGATGTTTCAGCTCTGGGGCATGATGATGGGGCTTGTTGTCCTGACCGCAGCCTGCATGTGGTTTGTTCAGGTCTTTTTCTTCGAACATACCTATGCGGAAACAGCCCTGTCCAACTCATTAAAGCAGCTCCAGCCGGTTATGAGCGATCTGACAAACCGGGATCTGACAGAAGATGACCATCTGCTGCCGTTCTTGAGCCGGATGATCGACGGAACGATCTTTCTCGTCGACGATGCCGGAGAACTCACTGACATTTACAGCTATGGTCATCTGCTCACCGATCCCCAGAATGAGCCAGAGTATGGTGTTTGGAAATTCATCAAAAATTCCGATGAATTTTCCTATGTCAAAAGCCGACAGATCTATCAGAACGTGTTAAAAAGCGAGCACCACATGATCAGTATCCACATTGGCATCCCTGTCACCTACGCCGGTGAGAGCGCCTATCTTCTGATTGAGAATACGATCCGCACGGATACGGCTTTCACCTTCAACCGGATACAGCTGGTCATTCTCATGGTGATCCTGACCATCGCCGCGTCCATCCTCGCCGCTGTAGGCTCCAGATATTTCACAAAGCCGATCTTTGCGATCAAGCACACCGTGGACCGGCTTGCAGAAAACGATTTCTCCGCCCGCGCCGACGTAAAACGCCGCGATGAGCTTGGGGAACTGGCGGATTCTGTGGGGCTTTTAGGTCAGGCACTGGCCCGCGTCGATGTGCTTCGAAAGGAAGTCATCGCTAACGTCTCCCATGAGCTCCGCTCTCCACTTTCCGTGATCTCCGGATATGCAGAACTTGTCCGGGATATTCACTGGAAAGATGAGAAGGCCAGAAACGAAGATCTGGACCTCATTATCGAGGAATCCAACCGGATGAGCGAGATGGTAACGGATATCTTAGACTACTCCCAGCTTCAGTCCGGCTATATCAGGCTCCGCCCGGAATCCTTTGATTTCACAGGGCTTGCGGAATCCGAAACCTCCCACTGCGCGGCAGCAGCCGCGACTTACGGAATCCGGGTCCGCTTTGAAGCGCCCAAAGACTCGATCTTCATAAATGCCGATCCATTAAAACTCAGCCAGGTACTCCGGAATCTTCTCTACAACGCCATCAACCACACCCCGGAAGGCGATGTCATAACCGTCTCTCTGGAGCCCAAAAGTGACCGCACCGTGAGACTTTCTGTCATGAACCCAGGCACCCCGATCTCTGAGGAGGACAAAAAGATCATCTGGGAGCGCTACCAGAGAAGCCAGCACCAGAGCGGCCGCCGCATGGGTACCGGGATCGGGCTCTCCATCGTCAGCACGATCCTTGATGCCCACGGAATGAAATATGGGGTGGATTCCGACGAAAAAGGAACCACATTCTGGTTTGAAGTCACAGAATCTGGTTCCGATAGTCTCTTCAATGCGGCAGGTGTCTGATCTGCCGCATTATCTGATTCCTGCTTTTGACTTTTTCGATGTCAAAAGGACTGCATTGATATAAGAACTTAACGGTACGGTCAGAATGACTCCCATCGTCGCTGAAATTCCCTGAATGATCTCGATTCCGATGGAGTACATGTTGACGATCTGATTCGCGCTGTAGCCGTACGCATATAAAAATACGAGCGTGTTGATCGAAGTTCCGGTAAATGCCAGAATCAGTGTGTTTGACATGGTTCCCATCATATCCCGTCCCACGCGGATTCCGGACAAAAACAGTTCCCGTCTGTCAAGCCCCGGCGCACGCAGGGCGATCTCATGGATTGAGGAGCTGACTGACATGGACACATCCATGATGGCTCCCAGCGCCGAGATCAGGATCCCGGCATACAGCAGTTCCCCGATCTTTACATCCGTCATCTGGGCGACATACTCCAGTTGTTCGATATCCGACACGTTATAACCGCTGATCTTTGTGAACCTTCCGAATGCAAATGCCAGCACTCCGGATATGATGACTCCCGTTACGGTTCCTGTGATCGATGCCGCAGTCTTCGTTGTAACGCCGCCAATCAGGTACATTGTGACCACAGTCGTGATGACCGCCACCAGAATGGATGCCGCGATGGGGGATACGCCCCGGTAGATCAGCGGAATGAACATCCAGATGATGCAGATAAATGTAAAGATCAGCCCCAACGCAGAATTCAGTCCCTGTTTTCCGCCTAATGCCCATATGATGAGCAAAAACATTGCCGCAATCAATGCCAGTTGTCCGCTCCGGTCAATGCTGTACACCGTCACATATAAATTATCACCGCTCTCATTCACCGCCGCGATCACTTTCATTCCCGGCACACAGTGCGCCCCATATAAATAACTGGAGGAGCTTTTTGCCTCCACCGTATGCCCTTTTCTGTCCCCGGATTTCAATACAAGCCGTACCGTCTGCTGTCCTACGTACTGGCCGCTCTCCTGAACATTGTCCTGAACGACTTCCAGGACCACTGCTTTTTCAAAGCTGCGGCCCTGGTCATCATACAGTGGAGTGCGGTCGATCCGGTTCAGGAAATACAGAACGATTCCAAACAGTACTGCTGCCAGCAGAACTGTGATCTGTCTTTTTCTGACCTGTTTCACGATTTCTTCCGATCCCTTCTGCTTATTATTTGATCTTGTAACAATTCTGTATTTTCACAGCTATTTGATCTTTACGATACGCACCTGATCGTCGATCTTTTCATTTGTATCGGTACGGTAGGTATTGATCGTAACGGACTGTTTGTCCACATTTACGATCGTGTAGGTTGGAACATCTTCCTGCCAGCGGTTAGCGATATAGCTCTGTTTTCTTGGAGTTAAATCATAGTATTTGCTGCCTGAGGAGGATCCGGCTGTCAGATAAAGAATTCCATCCGGGTTCAGGTTATCGCTCTTTCTGGAGACGATCGCAGCCTCATCCATCACTGCCTTTAAGTAGTTTAAGTATGTGAGACCCGCCTGATCCGCTGTTGCAGGCTTGATATTCGCCGGTGCTACAAAGCGCTGTTCCTTGCTGCTTCCGACATCGATGTCCTGTTCCAGCTGCTCATCAAAGCTGTCATCATCATAATCAACCGTCTTTACACCACCTTTTAAAAGGTAGCTTCTGGAATATGCATGATCATGTCCTGTCAGAACCACATCTACATCATTATCCTCGAAGATCGGGACGAGCTCGTAACGGAGGTTTGTAATCTCCGGCTCATTGGAGTGCTCTGCGGATCCGTAGATATCCTGGTGAAGCGCTACGATCCTCCATGTGCAGTCCGGATTCTCAGCAACGGCGTTTTCGATAAATTCTCTGTGCTCCGCTACGTTGGTATCCTGAGTGTTGAGCATCAGGTACAGGGCATCACCGTAGGTAAAGGAATAGTCTCCGCCGACGATTCCGTTGGATCCCAGAATGCTTAAGTTCGGCACATTGAAATGCCAGCTGTAGTTTTCATTATCGGCATCATGGTTTCCGACTGTTGTTGCCACAGGCAGGGAAGCCAGGACTTCCGGTCTTAAATAGCCGGCATACTCGATCTCACTGACGGTTCCGTCCTTCACCTTCTTCTTGTTTGTCTGGATCTGGTCACCTGCGGAGAGGACGAAGCTCGGCTTGCTTCCCGCTTTTTCCACAGCGAGATTTAACGTATGATTCCAGTTAAAGCTGTCGCTTAAAACGGCCTCACGCTGTGCTGTTTTAAAGGTGTCCTTTGCAATATCTTCCGGCTTCTTCGCCTTCTCGGAGTTTGAGGATCCGATCTGCGGGTCACCCACAAAGATAAAGCTGTAGGCATCAGAATTTCTCGTCTGGAATTTGCGGATCTCCTTATCGCCAGCCTGATAGTAGTATGTCGTATCCGGTTCAAGACCTGTGAGCGTTACCTTGTTGGACTGATATCCTTCCTGTGCCGGTACAAAAGACACCTCCGCGTCCTTTGCGTCTGCCAGATCTTTCTCTCTTCCGAAACGGAAGCCTGCTGCCTCTCCATCCCTGGAATACCATGCAAAATTCATCTGGGATTCATCGGCACCCGGAGTCAGGGAAACCTCTGTCCAGTCCGCGCCGTTTTTCTCCCATTCTTCCTTCCATGCATCGTATGCGCCATTTGCTGCCGCAGCGGTAGATTCCGCCGGAGTCTTTCCATCCGGGGCCGCACCTGCAATCGCAGGGATCGTCTGACATACCATCATCGCCGCAAGAGCCGCAAGCATCACTCTGCTTTTCTTCTTAAACATCTGTGTGTCCTCCATATCGTATTTGTGTGTATCTATCCGGAGACCTTCCCACCGGACTGCCAATTTTCCGCAGTTTTTCACTGCGTTTTCAATATAACACCCAGCTTTTTCGATTACAACCGACCTTACAAACGTTTAAGATGACCTCTCGCAAAGTTTTACATAGATTTTAAACTGTCCGCAATCTTTTTATATACCGGAGTCTGGATATGGTACTTCTCGCCCATGCGGACCACCTCAAATACGAGTCCGTCGATCTCTGACTGTTTTCCTTCCATCACATCTCTCTGCATAGATGTGGTGGACTCCGGTGCGAGGTGAGATAAGATCTCGAGATTGACTTTCACATAGTCCTTCTCAAACGGAATATCCATCGCCTCCGCCAATGCCATGATCTCGCGGATCATTGCCTTGAACGCCTCACGTTCCTCACCCTCTCTCTGGAAATCCGCTGCCGTGGCATGATAGTAGAGACCTGCCGCACCGATCGGGGATACATAGGAGAATTTTTCCAGGGCATCCCGGCGGATATTTTCGGAAAGTTCCCCGGAGATTCCGCTATCGTTGAAGTCCTTCGCGATTTCCTTAAGTTCTTCCCGAAACTCGCTCTTTTCCCGGACGCCGAATACGACCCGCAGGATCTTTCCATGCTGCACAAGGGCACCTGGACCTTCGATGTTGGCGGACACATAGATACATCCATCCGTCACAAGAATTCCCGGAAGTTTTTCCTGAAGACGCCTACCTGTTCCGTAGATGTTGAGGATCGGAATCACGATGGTGGTCTTCTTTGCGATCTTCTGGATAAACGGCACCGTACTGTCCAGAGAATAACCTTTGACGCACACGAGGATCACATCCGGCTTTTCTGCCTCCCCTGCTGTCTTGATCTTATTCTCATAAGATTCCATATTTTCCGCCCGGACCGGAATTGTCTCCACAGTTCCGTCCCAGAGATGGCGGAGCGTAAGTCCGTCTTCCTTCATAGAGGCAAGATGGGCATTTCTCGCAATCAGCGTCACGTTCTTTCCCGCCTTAGTCATATAAGCCCCAAGAATTCCGCCGGTACCTCCTGCACCGATGATCAAATATTTCATAATATATCTCCATTCCGCCGCCTTCGGCTGGCGGCACAAATAGTGCGCGCACCCACAGAAGTCCATGGAAGCGCGCACAATCTAACTTTTCTTATTTCATAACTGCCTGCAGTTTTCAATGCACTCACAGCTGTTATTACCTTTTCACTGATCAGTCTGCCTGATGCTCTACCTCATAGGCATGTTCTTCCTTGATCTTCTTTAATGTCTCCGGCTCGCGGATCAGATCGAGGGCTGTGAAGGCAAGCACCTTTGCGCCAAGAAGAATGGAATCCAGTCCCTTCTGTGAGCATGCCGCAGCAACCATCTCTTTGCTGTGGCCCTTGATCGGCTCATCGCTGATATTGATGGTCGGCTGGATCGCCGGAACCACCTGGGAAACATTTCCGATATCTGTCGATCCCATAAGGCGCTCTCCTGCCGGATCTGCTGTCTCACCAAACAACTTCAGGTTTTTCTCATAAACCGCATCAAAGGATGGTGTCGGAACCATATTTTCTACCCAGTTCTGGTACGGCTTCATGCTGCCCTTTGCGCCCATCGCCATCGCGGAGGCTTCCACGATCCGCTCTACCTTTGCGTAAACATCCTTTAATGTGCTGGATGCCGCCGCTCTTAAGTAAAATTTTGCTGCTGCGTAATCCGGTACCGTGTTCGGTGCCTGTCCACCATTTACGATGATTCCGTGGATCCGCACATCATCGCTCAGATGCTGGCGAAGAGCATTGATGGAGTTATAGGTCTGGATCAGCGCGTCCAGAGCGTTGATTCCCTGCTCCGGTGCTGCAGCTGCATGGGATGCCTTTCCCCAGAATTCAATATCGATCGGAACACATCCAAGAGTTTTTTCTGTAAGGCGATGTCCAACACCCGGATGTGCAGAAAGAGCTGCGTCAACGTCCTTGAAATATCCCTCGCGGACAAAGCTTCCCTTCGCACTTCCGTTTTCTCCGCCTTCCTCTCCCGGTGTTCCGTAGAGACGGACCTCTCCGCCGACCTCATCGATCACACTCTTTAACGCCGCAGCCGCCAGAGAAGAAGTTGCGCCAAACAGGTTATGTCCACAGCCATGTCCAAGTCCTACAAGGGCATCGTACTCCGCAAGGAAAACCATGACCGGCCCCGGTTTCCCGGATTTATAGCTCGCCGCAAAACCGGTTCTGTGACCGGCTGCCGGCATCTCTACCTCGAATCCCACGCTCTTAATCTGATCTGCAAGACGTTTGGAAGCGAAAAACTCATAATTGCTGACCTCCGGCTTCTCATGGATCTCCAAAGCGATCTGCTGATATGTCTTGCCATTTGCTTCTACATAATCCACAATTTTCTTCTGTAATTCATCCATTGTCCACAACTCCTTTTCTTTTATCCCTTAAATTCACTGCAATATTCTTATAAGGAAAAAGACCTGACAAAAACCTACTTGTCAGGTCTCTTAATGCGTATTATAGTTCTTTTCGCCTGAATTTTCCAGTCTTTTCTTCCGATTTCACCGATCTGTTCCGGCAATTATTTGTTACTGTTCACGCCTTGCGCAAACAGTAACTGATTTTGCCGATGCTTCGCATTCCAAATCGGCAAAATCCACTACCACCACTGTATTGTACGGAATTTTCAGTTCAGAAAATTCCTACCCGTGTACAGTAACAATTATTTTCCTTCTCTTACTTCCTCAAACTCCTCCTGAATCTCCTTTGACGGCTCACCTGTCGCAAGGCTGACAGCGACCAGACAGAGCATTGCAACGATAAATGCCGGAAGAAGCTCATACACATTCCATGCGCCGCCTAACGGACGAACGCAGTATTTCCATACAAATACCATGACTCCGCCTGCGATCATGCCGGCAAGTGCACCGTTTCGATTGGAACGTTTCCAGAATAATGCCGCAAGGACCACCGGTCCGAATACAGCGCCGAAACCAGCCCATGCAAAGGACACGATTCCAAATACGGAGCTGTCCGGATTTCCCGCTAAAAATACCGCGATCACCGCGATAAAGAGAACCGTCGCCCGGGCAACATGGATCGTTCTCTTCTCGGTAAGATTTACACCGAACATTCCCTTTAACAGGTTCTCAGAAACAGCGGAAGATGCCGCAAGAAGCTGGGAATCTGCGGTGGACATCGTGCAGGCTAAAATTCCGGCAAGTGTGATTCCCGCACCCACGATCGCGAGGAATCCATGCTGGCTTAAGAGTGTCGCAACCTGAATGATGATCGTCTCCGAAGCGGATCCCTTTAACTCTGCCATCACGCCATTCTTTGAGAGGCTGTAACCGACAACGCCGATAAAGATCGCAACTGCCATAGAGATTACGACCCATACCGTCGCGATCCGTCTGGACATCGCAATATTGTTCTCATGCTCTGTCGCCATAAAGCGAAGAAGTACATGGGGCATTCCGAAATATCCAAGTCCCCAGGCCAGTGTAGAAACAATTGAAATTGTTCCATACTCAGATGCAGCTCCGGCCGCACTGTCATATGTCGCTGTCAGGGATAAAAATCCCGGAAGTTCTCTCGCATTTGCAAGGACTGTGCTGACACCGCCGCTCATGGATACGCCGAAACATACCACAAGGACAAGTGCGATCGTCATAACAATACTCTGAATCAGATCCGTAAAACTCGCTGCCATGAATCCGCCGAGTGCCGTGTAACCGACAATGACGACAGCACTGATCAGCATAGCCGCCGTATACGGAATTCCGAATAATGTGGAGAACAGTTTTCCACATGCCGCGAATCCGGACGCTGTATACGGAACAAAAAAGATAATAATAAAAATTGCAGAAATTCCCAATAAAAGTTTCGAGTCATCACGATACCGGTTTGCAAAGAAATCCGGCAATGTGATCGAATTCGTCTTTGCGCTGTATCTCCTGATGCGTTTTGCCACGATCAGCCAGTTTAAATATGTACCGATGGCAAGTCCGATCGCAGTCCAGGATGCGTCACAGATACCGCTGAGGTACGCCACTCCCGGCAGTCCCATCAGCAGCCAGCTGCTCATATCCGATGCCTCCGCACTCATTGCAGTCACAAAAGGTCCTAATTTTCTTCCGCCAAGATAGAAATCGCTGGAGTCATTGTTTCCTTTAGAATAGAAGAAACCGATTGCCAGCATCATCACCAGATAGGCAATGATCACAAGAAAAACACCGATGATCGCTCCATTCATTTTTCATACTTCCTCTCATTTTAGTCTGCTATATTAGTTTAATAAAGCGTTAATGTAGTTTAGTATAGCAGAAAATGGCCGGATTGCAAGTGTTTTCCGGGGATTTGCATCCGAAAAAAGGTCGGCACTTTTCCCGTGCCGACCTTTTCCTGCCTTTGTTCAATTTTCATAGGATCCTGATTTCGGTATCATTACCGCTTCTCATCCCAGCTTCCGTCCTCCCGGACAAACCAGCCGTCCGGTGTCATGCGGTTCGCGAACATGATTCCCTTTGTTCCGTCGGAAACCGGATTAAAGTAATACCACTTTCCGTCGATCTGGACCCAGCCGGTCTTCATTCCAGTGTTGACGTCCACGTAGAACCAGTTTCTGTAAACCGGATCAATGATCCATCCGGTACCCAGATAGCCATTCGAATCAAATGACCACCAGTTTCCATCGATCTGAATCCACTCATAACTCTGAGCTGCCGAAGAATTGCCGGATCCGGAATCTACTGCTCCCGCTGCCTTCGGATAACTTCCGTCTGCGTAACGGAACCACCAGCCTGCGTTTGTCTGTATCCAGTGACTGTAGCCATCATTCAGGCTTCCGTTGTCATTCTTTAACATCTCTTCAGTAAGTGTCTTTCCGGAAACAATACCGGAATTTTCATTCACATAGCCTTTTTTCGCATCCTTCTCGGTCGCTCCCTGTCCCGGATTGTTGGTTCCGGATTCCAGCATCTTGCTGTTCGCCGGTTTGGAAGTTTCCTCATAGTCGTCATTGTCGCTCTCCGGATAGCGTGCTGTCAGAACGCCATTCTTCCAGATGATCGCGTAGTTCTTTGCAGAAAGTCCGGACGGAACGATCTCATAAGCAGACTCGCGGCTTTCCACTGTGTAATCACATGTCACAACCAACGTTCGAATGAGCAGGAGCAGTCGGAATACCGGCAGCTCCGCAGAGAATTTGGCTATGACGAGAAATGAAATACCGCCGCCTCAGATGCTAAAAAGCAAATGAGACGGCGGCATTTATCTGTTTATATGAAAAATCCGCGTTTCCCCGATATTCAGACTGAAGGGAAAATACCCGGTGATCCAACTCCGCATATACGCAGAGCCAACGGTTTTCTAAAGCCTGATAATAGTCGTTTAATTGTTCTTCAAAATGGTTCTTCATATCCATTAGCTCCCGATCTGACGCCGAATCCATTCCATAAGCACCCGGACGATATACTTCTGCTGCTCCTGGGAAAGATCCACGCCCTTCGGGATTCCATGCCACTTTTCCAGACAGCCCCGGCAGCACGTCGCCGTTGCGTGCTGGGCGACAAAGACAGGATGCCCCCGCATCAGCTTGTCCACAATCTCCTTCGGATAATAGTCAACATATTCAATTTCAAAATCTATATAATGTCCACGACTGATACCAATCAGCTCTGCTACTTCCTTTTGCATCAGCCCCATGTGATGACGGCACCAACGGAGCCTATTTATATTACGGGAAATTTATGTTATCCTTATTCTGTAATCAATTTCACATGGGAGATTTATTTATGCCGAATCTAATTGAGCTGACTGATTTTGGGACTCCGGAGCTTGATGTTTACGCACGCCTTACGGAGGTGCAGCTTTTAAACCGCCATGAACCGGAAAAGGGGATTTTTATCGCGGAAAGCCCTAAGGTGATCGAGAGGGCCCTTGACAGAGGCTGTGTGCCTGTCTCCATTTTGATGGAGCGAAAGCACATTGAAACCCAGGGGAAGGAAATTCTCGGGCGGTGCGGGGATATTCCTGTCTACACCGCACCCTTTGATGTGCTGACCCGGCTTACGGGCTTTCAGCTGACCAGGGGTATGCTCTGCGCCATGTACCGGCCAAGGCCTCTGTCCCTTGAAGCGGTCTGCGAAAATGCCCGCCGGATCGCGGTTCTGGAGCACGTGGTAAATCCTACAAATGTGGGGGCAATCTTCCGCTCCGCCGCCGCTCTTGGCATGGACGGAGTGGTTCTGACCACAGACTGCAGCAATCCCCTGTACCGCCGGACCATCAGGGTGAGCATGGGCACCGTTTTCCAGATTCCCTGGACCATTTTAAAAGAGGAGGCCTCATGGCCTGATCCGGCCACGAGCCTCCTTGGGGGTCTTGGTTTTAAAACTGCCGCAATGGCTTTAAGCGATAATTCCGTGCCCATAAGCGATCCCCGGCTGATGGCCGAGGAAAGGCTGGCTGTGATCCTTGGAACAGAGGGCGACGGACTGGCCGCCTCCACCATTTCCGGCTGCGACTACACGGTCCGCATCCCCATGGCCCACGGGGTGGATTCGCTGAATGTGGCCGCGGCAAGCGCGGTGGCGTTCTGAGAGCTGGGAAAGTAGAAATAAATGGCCCTATTTTAAACGGGCTCTGTATTCTAAAGGTGTAAGTCCGGTTTTCTGCTTAAATATCTTAGAAAAATAACTGGATGACTGGTAACCTACCCGCATGCCGATTTCACTACTGTACTTTGTGGAATCGGCCAACATTCCTTTTGCAGCTTCTACACGGACATTTGTAATATAATCAATGAAACGGACTCCATAATACTGATGAAATAACTTTGAAAAATAGCCTGTACTCATATTTAAAATGTCACAGATTATTTCCTGGGAGATATCATATTGATAATTTTTCTCCACATACTCTGCAACCTTTTTCATCAGGAGTTCATTTCTATTTTGCAGCGTACTTTCCACCTGAGGTTTTTTCACCTCCTGAATCTGCTCATAAAAAATAGCCTGCTGTTTCAGCTCCCCTATGGCACGCCCGACCACCGTAATCAGCTTTTCATCTTCCACCGGCTTCAGCAGATAATCCACCGCCCTGAGCCGCACAGCCTCCACAGCATATTCAAAGCTGCTGTAAGCTGTAACAAAAATAAGCTTAACCTGTGGGTTATGTCTAACAATTTCCAATGCTGCATTAATCCCACTAAGCCCTGGCAATCCAATATCCATTACTACCAGATCTGCATTCCAGATTTCAGCCATACTCACAGCATCTACACCATTATCTGCTGTGCGTATATCTGCTGTATAGGAATAATTTTCTTCTAAAATGCATTTTAAAGTGTGCTGCTCCAGAGGTTCATCTTCTGCAATTAGAATCTTTAGCACAGCCTTTCCTCCTTCCGATACTGCACAGGCATTTTAATGATTATCTGCGTTCCATGCTCTTTCTTTGACTGGATAATCAACTCATTTCTTTTATCCAACAACTGAAGGCGGTGATAGACATTGTTGAGTCCAATACCGCCATCTGTCCCAGGAGGCCTTTCTCCTTTTCTCACGCGCTCCAGCGTTTCCTGCGTCATCCCTGAACCATTATCCAAAACCCTGATAAAAAACATCTCATTTTTCAGTTCAAGGCAAACCTTGATTTTACCACCGCCCGCCCTCGGTTCTAACCCATGCTTTACTGCGTTCTCAACCAATGTTTGCAGCACAAATGAAGGTACAAGAAGTTCATCTGCCTCTACTTGTTCTGAAATATTCCATTCCAAATGAATCCGGTCTCCAAAACGTGCCTTCTGAATTTTTAAATACTGCTTAGTGACCTCTATTTCCTCCGATAGAGTAGCAAGCGCTTCGTTATTGTAAAGACTATGGCGGAAAATTTTGGACAACGACAGTATCAAAGCTTCTGTCTGAGGTGCTTTTTCTTGCTGCGCAATCCGGCGAATCGTATTTAGAGCATTAAATAAAAAATGGGGGTTTACCTGCCCTCTTAAATTTAAAAGCTTTGCCTGTTCAGCCAAATGCTGGCTTTCCAAAGCCCTCTTCTCTGTCTCACGCAATAACTGTAGTGTCCGATTATGTTCCTTTAACATTTCTACGAAACGTTTCATGGAATGTTTCATATGATTAAAGGAAATCATCAGCTGACGCATTTCTTCATTTTTTACATTCTCAGGTACATCCGCTATATCAAAATCTTTGTTTCGCATTGCCTCGGAGGCTTTTACCAAGTAATTAATGGGCTGTACAATCTCATATAACTTAATTACAAAATAAGCGGAAAGCATAACCGCCGCAAATCCTGTCAGAACCTGAAAAAGCCACAGCGCTTTTGTGATTTTCTGTCTCCAGGCATAGTCATTTTGACTTTCCTGTACTGTATCATTAAGCATTTGGGAAGAATAGTCGTGAATCAGCGTCACTATTGTTTCCCTCTGGTAATAGACTGATACAGCTCTTGTTCTTTCACCGTTCTCCATATATTTCAAAAAATCCTCTATAAATTTCTCATAGTGGGGAAACATATGGTTAAGCGCTCTTATATCATGATACTGATTTGGCTCATCTACTGACATGCTTGACACCATACTATCAAGATAAGAGCGCATAAGGCTTAATTGTTCACGGATCAGGCTGTCCTGTTCCGGATCATACCAGCCTTCATCGGACCACCGATAGCTGGTAACATGCTTCTCACATTCATCGAAAGCATCAATAAAGCCGACGTTTCTGTAAAACTCATCCATCATTTTGTAAATTGGACCTGACGTATATCGGTTTTCCATCAGTGAAAGCGACAGATTTGCCATAATCAAAAGGATAATTAAAACCATTATAAGAAATACTCTGCTCTTCACTTGTATTTTTTTCATTGGTCCTCCTCCCACAGAAACGGCGGCTAATTGAATTTGAATGACGTTATTAGTTTAATTCTTCCAGCTGTATTTTATTTGCTAATTTTGCGGAACTGCTGTCCAGATATACCCTTACGCAGGGATGTTCCTTTAATTTTGTTGCAGGCACCATAGGCGTTACATCATTTTCAAGCATCAGGCGAATTGCATTTGCCTTACGTTCGTCCGGAACGCAGCATATAATTTCTTTACATGCCATAATCTGGTGCACAGACATGGAAACTGCCTGCTTAGGCACATCATTTTCTGAAGTGAACCAGCCTTCTCCCACCTGCTGCTTTTTACAGGTATCATTTAGGTTTACAATTATATAGGGCTCCTCTGTCTCAAAATCAGCCGGCGGGTCATTAAAGGCAATGTGACCGTTTTCGCCGATTCCAATAAGTCCTACATCCACCGGTCTTTCAAGAAGCTTATCCCCCAGTTTTTTTATATTTTCCTCCACAGATCCCTCACCGTTTACAAAATAAGCTGCCTTCAGCCCCTGAACCTTTGCCACAAAACGCTCCTTTAAATATTTTCGGAAGCTAGCCGGGTGGGTTTCCGGCAGGTTCACATATTCATCTAAATGAAACATCTCAACCTTGCTCCAATCCACATTTTCCTTCACCAAAGCCTCCAGCGTATCAAACTGCGAAGCACCCGTAGACAAAAGGATACGCGCCACTCCCTTTTGATCAATCGCATTTCTTAATCTCTCCGCAGTATAAGCAGCCGCCCGCAGCCCCAATTCTTTTGATGTTTCAGATACAATAATTTTCATTTTAATCCTCCTTGTTTTTAAGCGGCTGATGAACCGTATTCAGATATTGAATCCCCGCTTCCTCGTCAACAATAAAATCAATCCAAATATAGTGCATTTTCTGTCTCTTTCCAATCTCTACACCGTGATAACATCCAAGTGGAATATGCACCAAAGTGTTTCCCGTAAAATGTATTTTCTTATCCTCAATAAGTAAATTAACATCATTTTCGGGAAAACTAAAAAAATACTGATCAATAGCTGGATGGTTATTAAGCTCCACCCTGTCATTTTCCTCCGCTTCATTTGATCCCATAGAAAATCTGGGAAGAATATTGTGGCGGACAATCGTTCGGCTGATCGTGCGGTCGCTTTTAAAATTCTCTGTATACTGCGGGCACTTACTGTACAGCTGTATAATGGGATACTCCGGCCTGCAATTCTGGAGTTCTTTTTTATCCGCCTGTGTAAGGTCCCAGGTTATTTCAAAAACGGATGTAGTTTCCTCAGCCTTTATAGTAAAAGCAATGTCTGGATCCGGTATTACAGAAGCTCTTTCCTTTGCCGAAAAAGTCTGTCCGTCCTGAATAAAGACGCATTTTCCGCTTAAAATAAATAAAACCCTCTGTCTTTCCGGATATAAACCAAACTGCAGCACACTTCCCACACTGATTTTGTGATAAAAAGGATAAGTCCCTTTAATATCTCCTTCAAGCATAGAAACAGTTCCATCCTGCATATTTTCAGGAAGCTGATACATAGGAACATAAAGTGATTCAGACATAAAAACCTCCTTGTTCATTATTCTGCAAATAAAGGTAAGCAAACATGCGCATGTTGTATTCCTGACTTCATTATAAACTGCTAATCGCAAAATAGAAATATCACTTTTTTCATATTCTTGAACTATTTTTACAATAATACACTTTAATTCATTTATTTTTCGTCAAAATATAATTTCACATTTTATTTTTACATCAAAATTTTACAATTAATATCAAAAATGTCTCACTGACAAGCGTATTTTCATGTGATATGCTGAATTTAGAAAAAACCAAAGACACTGCAAAAACAAAAGGAGGAATAACAAATGAAGAAAAGTTTAGCCCTTATCTTAGCTTCCACCATGGTTCTGTCTCTCACTGCCTGCGCTGCAAAGGAGGCCGCTCCGCCAGCCTCTTCCGCTGCCAAGCCAACAGAAGCTGCAAAAAAAGAAACTCAGACCAGTTCAAAAGCGTCCGATAGCGTGCAGGAAAAACCTGATCTGATTTTACGCCTATCTGAAGACCAGTCCATCGAATATCCTACAACAATGGGGTGCCTGCGCTTCGCTGATTTAGTCTATGAACGCACAAATGGACGAATCAAGGTAGAGGTTTATGACTCTGGCACTCTTGGCAATACCACTGCGGTAATTGAACAGCTCCAATACGGCGCCATTGACCTTTGTCGCTGCGGTGTAGGTGACCTTTCACAGTTCAGCCCCAGATTAAGCCTTTTTACCCTTCCATTTCTCTTTACCAGCACTGAAAACTATTATAAGTGCATGGACAGTGATCTGGCACAGACGATTTTAAAAATGGAGGATGCCAACGGTCTGATTGGAATGTGCTACTACACCAATGGTTCTCGTTCTTTCTACTCTTCAAAACCGCTGGCTTCCCTGGCTGACCTGAAGGGCCTGGTAATCCGCACCCAGGAATCCGCTATGATGATGGGGCTAATGGATTCTTTAGGAGCCAATCCCACCCCTGTCGCTTATTCAGAAGTATATTCCGCTTTACAGACAGGCGTTGTGGATGCCGCTGAAAATAGTGTTTCCTCCTATGCTTCTACTGCCCATTTTGAGGTTGCGCCAAATCTTATGCTTGACTGCCATGTTTATGAACCTGATCTTCTTATTATGAGCCAACAGATTTGGGATGAACTCAGTCCTGAGGATCAGGAGATTTTGAGTCAGGCTGCTCGTGATTCTGTAGTATATGAACGTGAAATTTATGAAGCCTATGAAGCAGAGGCTTTAAAGAAAATTACAGATGCCGGTGTAACCGTAGCTGAACTCTCCTCTGAGCAGCAGCAGGATTTTATAGATGCAACTGCTTCTATGGCTGAAGAATTCTGTTCTGATTACATCAATGACGTGAACGCGCTCCGCACTATGCAGAATTAACAGAATGTAAAGACTTTTTTAATATAAGCCGCACGTTGAAATATATGGGCGGCTTATTAAAAAGGTTTCCGAAAATGCGCTAAATTCAGAAAGGAGGCTTTCGGATGTCTCGTTTTTTACAAAAACTATGTGGATTTTTAAATTTTTTGTACCATATTTTTCTTGTGTTTGCCTGCGCTGTACTTTTATCCATCGTACTCATTGTCAGCGCACAGGTATTAGCCCGTCAGGTATTAGGAACATCGATTCGCTGGAGTCAGGAGGTTTCCCTTCTCCTTATGGTATGGATGGCTTTTATTACCTGCGCTGTAGGGGTGGAACGCAATCTTCACATAAGCATTGAAATGTTTCTTGCAATGATGCCCGTTTTTTTTCAGAAAATTATGTACTATGTCAGCTGGATCTTAACCATACTTACGGGTGCCCTTTTTGTGTATTACGGCGGGCTGCAAACCATATCCACTGCCCATTCTACCATGCCAGCCACAGGATGGCCCAAATTTACGATGTATATTATTATTCCTGTCAGTGGCTTTTTTATTATTTATTTTGGCCTGCTCATGCTCTTTAAACATGAAGAATTGATGCCGAAACCAATTTTCTTTGAAAAGGAGGAAAATGCGAATGATTGATACAGGAATTGCCGCCGCAATTTTAATCGGCCTGTTTTTTATTATGATTTTTCTTCGTATCCCTATTACTTTTGCACTCTGCATGTCTTCCGCAGCGGCTATGTTATACTGCAAAGTCCCTCTGATGAGTTTGGTTTCCCAATACGCAAATGCCATCAATTCTTTCACCTTAATGGCAATACCATTTTTTATGCTGGCTGGCGAGCTTATGGGCGAAGGCGGTATATCTGACCGACTTTTAAATACCGCCAGTGCCTGTGTCGGACATATACGCGGAGGTCTGTGCCATGTAAATGTTCTGGCTTCCATGCTCTTTGGTTCCATGTCCGGCTCCGCTGTAGCTGATGTCTCTTCTTTAGGTTCCATTGAAATTCCAATGATGGTTGACGGAGGCTATGACCGCGAATTTTCCACTGCTCTGACCGTGGCATCTGCCTGTCAGGGTATCCTTATTCCTCCAAGCCATAATATGGTCATGTTTTCTCTGGCTGCAGGCGGCTTCTCCATAGGTGCTCTTTTCATGGGCGGCGTTATCCCTGGCGTTTTGCTTGGAATTCTCTTTATGATTGTATGCTACTTCATTTCAATCAAACGAAATTACCCCTGCGGTGAGCGGATTCCAATGAAAGAACGTTTTGTAATTATTGCAAAATCCCTCCCAGCTCTTATGACAGTTGTGATTATTTTGGGCGGCGTACTCAGCGGTATGTTTACTGCTACTGAATCCGCAGCTATTGCCTGTATCTGGGCTTTTCTGGTTTCGACTCTTGTATATAAAGAATTGAAGCTACGGCAGATTCCTAAAATATTGTTAAAATGTACCCTTGATTTAGCTATGGTCTATGCACTTACAGGTGCAGCCGGAGCTTTTGGGTTCATGATGAGCTACCTGAAGGTTCCTTCCATGATTACTGCTATGCTGTTAAACATTTCCGACAACAAATTTATCATCCTGCTCATTATCAACATTATGCTCCTAATACTCGGCTGCTTTATGGATATGGTACCGCTTATTCTTTTGTGTACTCCTATCCTACTTCCTGTAGTCAAAAGCTTTGGCATGTCCACTACTCAGTTTGGTGTAATGATGCTTTATAATCTCTGCCTAGGCCTTTGCACTCCTCCAATCGGAGGGGCTTTATTTGTAGGATGCTCCGTGGGGAAAATTTCCATCGAAAAAGCAACAAAAGCTTTAATGCCCCTGTATGCGACTATGCTGATCGGACTAATCCTTGTTACATATGTTCCCGCTGTCTCTACCTTTTTACCCTCACTATTAGGTTATTCTATTTAAATATATAACCTACCCCCCCATGCCCCGCTTTTGGCACCACCATAAATGAAACACGGGCACCGGCAAGTATTGATATAGCAACCGCCGCTGACTATACTGATAGCAACGGCAAAGATCGAGTTTTTTTGGCCTGTAGCCCGCAACCTAAACTGATCTCAGGTACTCTCATTTGCACCACCATCTGTCCAGCCGCTTGCGGCAGAAGGACGTAGAGTAAAATGATAAGAGACAGAGTACCGTGCCGTAAATCTCATCCAAGGAGGTGCCACTATGGAGAAGGTTTACGACAAATGTTGTGGAATTGATGTGCACAAGAAGCTCATCGTCGCCTGCCTTAGAAAAGGCAACAAGCAGGAGATACGCGACTTCAGTGCAACAACCAGAGAGCTTCTTGAGTTAGCTGACTGGCTCAAGGAAGGTGGCTGTGAAATGGTCGCCATGGAGAGCACAGCGTCTTATTGGAAGCCTCTGTACAACATCCTTGAATCATCTGACCTGAACGCAATGGTGGTCAATGCCCGCCATATAAAAGCAGTTCCTGGTCGGAAGACGGATGTGAAGGATGCTGAATGGATAGCCGATCTACTTCAGCACGGATTACTTCAAGCAAGCTACATACCTGCGAAGGATCAGCGAGAACTCCGCGAACTTGTGCGTTACCGAAAAAGTCTCGTTGGCGAACGCGGGAGGGAGCTGAACCGTCTTCAGAAAATGCTGGAAGGAGCAAACATCAAGCTCTCAGGAACCGTTTCCGACATCAATGGTAAAAGCGCCCGAAGCATTCTCGAGTATCTGATCACCGGTGCATCAATCGATAGTGACAAGTATGACGAGATGTATGAGAAGAAAGTAATTGCCCACAATCTCAAAGCATCCAAGGAGTAGATCATAGACGACCTGAATGGTGTCATGACACCGCTGCAGCGCAGCATGATGAAGGAACTTCTTGGTCATCTTGATGAGCTTAACATTCACATCAAGAATCTGGATGACGAGATCGACAATTTCATGAAGCCTGAAGAAAAACAGGCGGCAGCTGTTATCGAAGATGTCACGGGTATAGGTCACACAAGCGCACAGGCGATCATATCTGTAATCGGCACGGATATGAGTCGTTTCCCTACAGACGCACACATGGCGTCATGGGCGGGGCTTTGTCCCGACAACAACGAAAGTGCCAGAAAGCGAAAATCAGGCAAAACCAGAAAAGGGAATGCGTTGCTGCGGAGCACTCTGGTCACATGCGCACATGCTGCCACACGGAATAAAAGCTCCTATTTCTACGCACAGTTCACAAGGATCAGTGCTCATCGTGGCCAAAAGAGGGCTTATGTCGCAGTAGCCCATTCTATGCTCGTGGCGATATATCACATTCTCAAGGATAGTGTGGTTTTCAAGGATCTTGGAGCTGATTACTACAATCAGTTCAACAAAGAGCGCAAGATCAATGCGTATCTTAAAAAGTTAAAAGCGCTTGGTTGGGAAGCACCTGTAGTTGCTGCATATTACGGATACCAACGGCCACATTTATGCCCGCAAGCAGCCATAATCTGTTTTGTAACAGCCGGCGCAGAACAATCCTTTATTCTGCTTGATTGCCTAACCTCATAGACTACAACACTTGTCAATAAAGGCATTTATGCCTGGCTTTAGCCCTTGCTATTGATGAGTGTTGTAGTCTGTGATACCGACCGTTTTGCTTCGGAAAGCGGCCGTTCTAAAACGGAATGGCGACCGCCAAGCACCGTAAACTGCAAGTTGCCGCATAGACCTTTTAGTCAAGCTCAAAATGAAGTTTTAAAAGCTTGATAGGGGCAGTCTGCGCTTTTTTGGCTACCCGGAAGGCTTTGTTTCAGAGTAATATATCGAACTTTTCACCAGCTCAAATATCTGAATTTATTCTACTATTATTTTATTTCTCAATCAATAGACTTGGAACGAATAGACTTGCAACAGGAACGAATAGCTGCTGTCGCCGCAATTTTCCCGAATGTGCAGTCAAATATCCTGCAATCTACTCATTTTCCATCTTTTTCCCCAGATACATCATAAGCGCCTTCTCCGTATCCTGGCTGCTACTCGCGAATTCAATCTACTAAATATTGAACAGGATGCAGCCGCAATGCCCCGGAAAAGTCGGGAAGCATGTGACCTTCAGATTTGTATCGATTTCCGGGCTGTAGTCGATGAGCTCCAGTTTTTCCCCGTAAAGGACGGCCCGCTCATAGCTTCGAAGCCATTTGGAATCCATATTGCTGAAAAGACTTCCGAATGAATTTCCAATCAGCCGGTCTAACGGCAGTTTTTCCAGCCTCGCAAGTTCCGGATTTCCATAGCGGAAGATCCAGTCAACTGCTCGTTTCTCCTCATCAAATACCATCTCGATATCCGTAAATGCGAATGGGAGCTGATCGAAACTGCGGTAATAGTCATGGTACTCATCGTCCGTCATCGGTACTCCATGATTCTGAAATCCCCGGATCACGTCCTGCTGGGCATTCCGGAGTGTTTTCATGATCTCCCCTTTCTTACGGGCCGTATACCCCAGGGATTCCCCATTACTGAGATTGATGGTATCCGTGACGTTGTGAATTGCCATGACAGCCACAAGGCAGCCGCGATGCACCCGCAAAAATCCGTCCCCGATCTTCTCCTCGATCTCCCCAAGAGTCATCGTCGTCCGATACACCTGATCTCCCAGCACATGGATATTTGCGTATTTTCCATTCATCAGAACATATAAGATCGTACTCACTCTTAAAGCGATCGTTTTCCTCGCCGAGACGATCGTTATGTATCTTTCTTCCGGCATGTAACATTTCCTCCGTAAGATTTTATATTTTGCTGAAGCTTATTTCTGGAATTATAAGTAGATTTCACTATAGAATCAACCCTTACTGCACAAGATATCATTTTTCAGCGCAAGATGTCGAAATTCTTTTGGTGAGATTCAGAAGCATGGGCATTTCCGAGCGCATGGTCAGCCACATGTGCAAGAACGCACAAATTTCGGGTGCAGGAAAAATAAATGGAATCTGACAGATTCCGGACGACACACAGAAACCGGCTGACCGCCGGATCCTTAAAGGCACCTGTAAAGCAGCTTCAGGCTGATGCAACCTACCTTTGTGAAGCAGCAATTCCTAATAAGGAGATCGCTTCTGTTTATAAAATGAGATTCTCTCGGATTTACTTTCGAGGTGTCTTTAGGTGCGTACTCGTTGGCGAGTTGTTCTGCGTAGATTTTATCGGTATTCATGGCTTGTTGCCTCCTTCATTTGCTGGTATTATGATACCAGCAAAGAAAGAATAACAGAACAACACTGATGAGGATTTGTGTTGAGTTCAGGAATACTGTAAACTGGAAGTTTTCTCACATCAACAGTTTGTCTAGTTCGCAAAGAAGCTTACTTTTCAGTTCTTCAAGTTCCTCAGCGCTTGGTCTGTTATCATCAGCGTACATCTTATCCCTCGGGTACCACCAAACAGGTCCTCTGCCGTTGTTTCCATAGTTCTCTATATCGCCGGTCATCCTCGGAAATAAATGCCAGTGAATATGTGCTCCGCCATCCCCGTTTCCCAAACATTCATAATTCATTTTTTGTGCTCCAAAAGCTTTTTTTACGGCTTCAGAAACAAGTGTCATTTCATATAAATGCTTTGCTCTTACTTCTGCATCAAGATCAAATAATTCAACAACATGGGTCTTATATAGAAACAAAGTATACCCTTTAAAATGCTGATAATCCCCAATCACCACATATCCTGTTTCAAGTTCTTTTACAAAAAATGGGTTGTTGCCAACTTTAGTTTCTTTAATCCTGTCACATACAAAACACATAAATATTCTCCTCCACAAATTCTGATTTGCACTGTTACTTTCTCTTTTTAGTTCCCAGTACTCCAAGTATAAGCGCCGTAACCCCCAGTATATGACATACCATCATTTGTACACAGATATCCATCCAGTCGCTATCCAGGCACATCGCCGCTCCGAAAATTGAAACTCCCTCGAACAGTAAATTCGCAGCCAGAAGACAACCTCCGACGATCAGCAGCACGGCAGAAACCATTTTCTTCAACATCATAGATGAAATGAATATGCAGATCATCGGAGACAGCGAAATCGCAAGGCTGATGGAGATCCATGGAATGCACCAGCCTTTTCCAGCATATATATAAACCTATCATATCACGCTGTTTTCTGCAAGAAACAATAAAGGGAGACATTGCAGGAGGTCCGGAGGACGTTCGCCTGCAACGACCGGAGTGGAACGCAGCCATTCGAACCGTTCGAGCCCGGCAGGGCTTGAACATACAAAAAAAGAGACACCCATCGGATATCTCTTTTCTGTATCATTGAGAGCACGAGACGTCGCAGAACGTCCGGGGGACGTTCGCCTGCGACGACCGCAGCGGAGCGTAGACATTCGAACCGTTCGAGCCCGGCAGGGCTTGAACATACAAAAAAAGACATCCATCGGATGTCTCTTTTTTGTATCTTTGAGAGCACGAGACGGGATTCGAACCCGCGACCCTCGCCTTGGCAAGGCGATACTCCACCACTGAGCCACTCGTGCACACATACCTTCAAAACCACATATTGAAATCCATCTTCACCGCTTCATC
>Ga0129311_1000196_pt1 | contig 56545 bp, 49 predicted proteins | sample Go1ome_FD_94435 | JGI IMG/M metagenome (GOLD analysis project Ga0129311, IMG submission 94435) | Western lowland gorrila individual fecal microbial communities from Wisconsin, USA - Go1022B metagenome | ecosystem: Host-associated > Mammals > Digestive system > Large intestine > Fecal | place...
TGATTACATTCTAAGGGATTTATGATAAAGGTTTCCACCACCGGAATAGTGGTTCCCTTAAAAACGGATTTGCGGTTTCCCATCCCCGGACAGTGGGGACATGGAAGCCGGATTATTCATTTCGCAAGAAAAATTGATTTAAAAATATCTGAAAAGCTTCTTCAAATGCTGAAAACAGAAAATAATACTGGTGAGATTCATGGAAGATAATAGATTAAAACAGAAAATAAGCATCATTTTTATTGCATTGTTTTGTATTATGCTAAGTTTGCCTCTTTTATTTACAAATTATAAGAAGAGTGTTTCAGAAACAGAAAACCGTACACTGGCGGCTTTCCCTAGACTGATGCAGGATGGGGAAAGAAATGATGCGTGGACAAGTGAGTTTACTGATTGGTTTGGTGATCATCTGGGATTTAGGGATCAGTTGATCGGAACATATGCAAAAGCACAATTTTATGCTTTTGACAGAACGCTGAATTACAGCGATCTGTATATTGGAGAAAAAGGTGATCTTCTTGGATTTACGAAAGATATGATATTGGATTATCAGAGACTGGATCGTAGAACGGAAGAAGAATTGGCACAGCTGGGTAATTCCTATCAAAATATTTCAGATTGGCTGAAAGAACAGGGGATCCAGTTTTATTATGTGCAGTGCTATGATAAACATTCTATTATTGAACAGGATAGAATGAAAAAAGGAATGAATCCTGTTGTGGAGGAATCCAAAACTGATCAGCTGGTACGGTATCTGCAGGAGAATACAGACATTACTATCCTGCCATTAAAGCAATGTATGCTGGATGCGGATGAGTCGTATGTGACATACAGTAAATGGGGCGATCCGTGGCATTGGAGCCAGCGTGGTGGAATCATAGCATACAGAGAAATTATGAATATGTTGAATCGGAACAATCAGGATTCTATTCGTGTTCTTTCAGATGATGACTTTAATATTACCTATACAGATCAGGGAATGACAATTAGCAGCAGTCTGCATCAGGTAGATATGGAAGAAAATTTTGTGATGAAAGAACGACAGAACTATCTGGATGAGGACGTTGATATGGGAACCTTTGAATCGGATGACAGAAATCATGTATGGAAGAATCCTTCAGCTACATCTGATAAGAAAATACTGATTTATGGAGACAGTTATATGAATACCTATATCATAGACTATGTTGCTGAAAGTTTTCAGGAAACATGGGGGATACGTCTTGAACATATTACAGAATTTGACGAGGCAATTAAAATGGCAAAGCCGGATATTGTCATTTTAGAATGTGCGGAAAGAGTTGATTGTAATTATCTTATCAATCGATTTGCGGGTAAACTTGTTCAAAACTAGGAAGGATTTACAACATGGTATTTAGCAATTCTGTTTTTTTATTTATTTTCTTACCGATCGTTTTATTGGGATATTATGTTCTTCCATGTAAATTAAAAAATGTATGGCTGTTTATTGTCAGTTGTTTCTTTTATGCATGGAATAAAGTCGATTTTTTGTGGATTCTGATCATTAATATTGTGGTAAATTACATATTTGCTCTCTTGATCGAGAAAGCAAAATGCAAGAAAGCCTTGCTATGGATAGCTGTCTTACTTAATATAGGTGGATTGTTCTATTTTAAATATTTCAATTTTACAATAGATATCATTGAGAAATTACTTCATAGAAATATTAATTATACAGAAGTGATATTGCCGATAGGCATTTCTTTTTTCACTTTTCAGGGACTGTCCTATGTGATAGATGTATACCGAAAAGAAATACCGGCACAGAAGAATCTGATCTATCTGGGAATGTATATTGCCATGTTTCCGCAGCTTGTTGCAGGACCTATTGTAAGATACAGTGATATAGTAGGAGAAATATCAAACAGAAAAGTTACAGTCGCGGATTTTGTATATGGAATACAACGTTTTGCAATAGGGTTATTCAAGAAAACTATTCTGGCAGATAATATTGCAGTGATCGCAGATACTGTTTTCAGTTACGACCCGAAGTACCAGAGTGTAGCGGTTGTATGGCTGGGAGCTATTGCATATTCTTTGCAGATTTTTTATGATTTTGCAGGATATAGTGACATGGCGATCGGTCTGGGCAGAATGTTTGGATTCCATTTTTGCGAGAACTTTAATCTTCCCTATATTTCAAAGAGCATTACAGAGTTTTGGAGAAGGTGGCATATTTCGCTGTCATCGTTCTTTAGGGATTATGTTTATATCCCGCTTGGCGGAAATAGAAAACACCAGATTTTAAATGTTGCCATCGTCTTTCTGCTGACAGGTATTTGGCATGGAGCAGCGTTTACCTATATTGTATGGGGAATCTGGCATGGTATTTTCAATATTGCCGAAAAGATCTGTAAAATAGTAAAGAACAAGAAGAACGTAGATTCTGTATCGGAAGCGGGAAGCATAGGCGTTTCCTGTTTGAAAAATATGGTGTCACATATATATACGCTTCTGGTTGTTGTAATCGGCTGGGTCATGTTCAGAGCTGATAGCCTGCAATATGGAATACGATATATTTATGCAATGTTCGGTGGATTTCACGTGAAGACAGGCGTGTTTACGCTTGCATGGTTTTTGGACAAGTGGAATGTAATGATCCTGTTGCTTGCAGTATTGCTTGCAACACCGGTATTGCAGCTCACCTATAAAAAGTGGCGTGCAAAGAAGAGTGACACGTTTGTGATGATCACAAAATATGTTGCAATATTGATCATTTTATTGATCTGTTTTATGCAGGTGGCAGCAGTATCATATTCTCCGTTTATATATTTTCAGTTCTAAAAGATCTAAAGGTATTATAAAAAAGGCATATACTACTGTGAAAAGTAGCATATGCCTTTTTTGATATCGGGATCTAGCGACCGCCAAACAGTATAAAATTCAAGAATTTATTTTTTTGTAGTAGCTTTACAACAAAGTATAAGATAAGACAGAATAGAACAGCTACAAGAGGTGTCCAATACAAATTGTATAAATATATGTTCTTTAACATAAGAGTAAAGTTCTTGGTCTGGAACAACTGATTGATCTTAAATGCGTATAAGGTTTCCAGACAAATTCGCTGTGTAACATATAACTGAAGAGATACAGTTCCGATATAAGCAAATAATATGCGCAAAATTTTCCCTATACATGGTATTTTCTTGAATAGTTCAACACAGATCATGACACATATGGAACCAACAAGACCAATTCCCCAACGTAAAAGGTCTACCTTTAACTGCGCAGTATTGATCATTCCAAATTCATTTCTAAAATTGATGCCGGACAGATAAATAAATGTGTTCCGCTTAAAATGTGTGAATAAAAGCGGAAACAGGAGAAAACATAAATACTTGGCATAATATAAGACCTTGGGAATATAACTTTTAAAACGATTATATAAAAAACCAATGATAAAATAGGGGTACATATATTGGAAAAGATGATACCGGAGTATTGGGACGTTGTTAGGTATCAGGATAACTAGAAGGAAAACAACCACATGTAATAAAGAATATAATGGTGTAGGGAAAAGCTTTGATAAAAGGCTGATACACCATTCAATAAGTCCTGTGATGATGGAAAGAGCAAGCGTGACCCAGACAAACCAGAATCCCTTGCAGGAGTTATACCACTGAGAAATACTGACGGGGGATTTATATAACCAGTAGTTACAAAGTACAGAAAAAAATCCCCAAACCAACAATGGGATCCCTAAACTTCTTACTCTGTTCAGAAGCGTGTTGCCAATAGCGTGTTTCTGTAAGGAAAAATAAAAGAAATAGCCTGCCAGCAACATGAAAAGAGGCATATGAAAGGAATAAATAAACTGATATAATCTGTTTTCAAAAAAATCAAAGGTACCACAAGACGAATATTGTATACTATGTCCCCATAGCATTAGAAATACTGCAATTCCTCGGACAATATCAAAATAATCATCTCTTTTTTTCCCTGTTGGGGGAAGCATAAGTGTTCTGTACTGTTTCTCGCTCATCATTTTCTCCTCATAAGTGAATTTATTTCCGTAGAAATTTCCTGTAAACTGTATAGTATTATACAATAAGATCTGTAAAATGACTATACATTTAAAAAAAAGATAAATAGTCCTAAAACTTGACAGACAGGTGCATATAGAGTAAATTTATAAAGAAATTATAAATTATTTTTAATAAATATAAAATTTGAAGTGGATAATATGGGAGGTAAAAAATGAGTCAACAATTTTGTAGAAAATGTGGCGCACCTTTAAAGGATGGTTTTAGATTCTGTGAAAAATGCGGAGCACCGATAACGCAGGATCCTTCACCGGCCATTACACCAATACAGCAGAATGTAACTGGAGCTGTAGCACAGAACAAAAACGAAACTCGCGAAGGTCAGACCGTTTTATTACAAGGAGATAAATGTATGTATTGTGGCGCCTTAAATAGAAGCGGTGCCAAGTTCTGTGAAAAATGTGGCAGAACGTTAGATATTAATATACCTCCGGTGGGAGGAACATCTGTTACGCCTCCAAATCCTCGTCAACAGCTGGATCAGAAAAACGGAAAAACAACGGTACTTATTATTATATTAGTTGTTCTTCTGGTTGTTGTATTAGGTGTTGGTGGATTTCTGGTCTATACATTCGTAAGTGGAAATAAGACAGAAGACGGTATGGAAACAGAGACGATAGATAATCAGAATGGTTTAAAACCAACAGATAATGGAACAACAGATAATCCATATCCGGATCCGGAGCTGGAGCCATCTAAAATTCCGGCAGGAGACGATGCAAGCAAACATACTTATGAGCTTGTAAAAGCTGATATTACATGGAGCGAGGCGGAGCGTCTTGCAGAGGAAAAGGGCGGATATCTTGCATGTATCAGTGATCAGAATGAAGAAAGCGAGATCGTAAATTATTTGGCTCAGTTTAACGACTTGAAAATTGTATATATTGGAGCTAAAAGAGGTACGGTTGGATTCAAATGGATGTCCGGTGAACAGTTTACATATTATAACTGGGCAGAAGGCGAGCCTAACAATTATAATAATGTTGAGGGTTTTGTATGCTTGTATAATGCAGATGGCAGTGGCTGGAAATGGAATGATTGTCCGGATAATATGTACCAGCAGGGAAATGGACAGTTTACTGGCTATACGGGATATCTGATCGAATATAATTCTGTAAGCAATACAAATACCGCAACTACAAACACTGCAACAACGAATACTGCAACGACAGGTACAAATTAATAGTATCGTCATGACAGATAATAGTGTGTTAGAACCGGGAACAGTGCTGAATGGATGCTATTATATTCAGGAAGCACTGGGGCGTGGTGGTTTTGGAATTACATATAGAGCGTTTGATCAGAAGAAACAGTGTATTGTTGCAATAAAAGAGTTTTTTCCGGAGAAAATGGCATACCGAAATAGCAAGGAAAGTAGGGAAGTACGGATCGTTTCGGGCTATGAAGTAATGTATGATGATCAACAGAAAAAATACATGAGGGAGGCAGGTGTACTTCTGGAATTATACGACCTGCCGGGAATTGTGCATGTAACAAATTTCTTTTATGAAAATAATACTGCTTACATGGCGATGGATTATATAGAGGGAATTTCTCTTGAGGAATACTTGAACCAGCAGGGAGGATATCTCAGTTGGCAGCATACCCTCAGCATCATGGAGCCTCTTTTGCGTTCCTTGGAAGCGGTTCATAAAAGACATATATTGCATAGAGACATCAGTCCGGATAATATCCTGATCACACCAGATGGTCGTGTGGTACTGGTTGATTTTGGAGCAGCCGGAACTTATGTTGAAGAGGGAAATCAGGACGAAAAAAGTGCTTATTTGAAATATGGCTATGCAGCCAAAGAACAGTTGTCGCTTGGAGAACCGCAGGGAAACTATACAGATATATATGCCATCTGTGTCACAATATACCGTATGATGACGGGAATACGTCCGCCGAGTGCGTTAGATAGGCTAAAAGGCGGGAAAATTAAAAGACTGGGTCGTTTCAATACGACTGCAGGAATACCTCGGCATATTGAAAAAGCAATTATGCGTGGTCTGGCTCTGGAGGGCAGGGATCGTCAGCAGAGTATCGGTGAATTATATAGTCAGATCTATGCAACAGAAGAAGAACGTGTGAATGCAGGTCTGAAAAAAACGCAAAAGATCATGGTAGCAGTTACAGTCGCGGTACTTGTGGTGATCATAGCGTCGGTAGCGCTTCTGCTGGCTGTGCATGATCGAAAAGAGCAAACGGATAATTACGAGCCTCAGAGTAAATCTGAAATACAGCAGACTGCGCAATCGCAGGAAATGCAACAACAGACACAGAGTACATCGAAATTTATAACCAGAAGTGAGACCGATACAACGATAAATGCAGAGCAGGAGACAGATGCGACTACAGTAACGCAGCAAAATCCACTGGAAGGCATGGAAGATCAGGATACTGTTGATATTACCGTAGTGAAAAAAGGCATCTTGTATGGGTATGATGGAAATCTGACTATGGAACGTATTTTTGATTCCTACTTTGAACAAGGAATATGGCAGGAACCACAGACAGGTACTGTTATTTATATGGGACTGAAATCAACTGACTATTATGCTTTTTATTTTACGGTTGAAAATGAAGAAACATATGAATTAAACAGAATTGCAAAAAATGGAACTGCTGTTACGGATATCAATGCATGCTTTGACGGGATTATTTATGAACTTGGTTTAAACTAGCAGGGAAGGGATACAGAAAATGAAATGTCCAAATTGTGAAAAAGAGTTAGAAGAGGGAGCTGTATTTTGTCCATATTGTGGCAAAGATATACCAAAGGAGACGGAGGTTGACAAAGCAATCCGGCAGGAGAATCCAACAGAGAATGAAACAGCTTTCTGCGGGGTATGCGGTAAGAAGATCAGCGCTTCGGCTTCTTGTTGCCCGTATTGTGGAACTACCAGAAATAAGCAAAATAATACACAAAATATGGGGAAGGAATTTGAGGGATATAATCAGGTAAATTCTTACAACCAGTCTTATAATCAATCATATTCATATCAGGCTGGTAAACCTCGGAAGAAAAAGGGAATAACAGGAATTATCATTGCAGGCATCTGTCTGGCTGTATTAGTGATCGCCGCCATTGTGAGCATTAATATACTTCGCCCGGCTAAACAGGCATTTCTTTATATGAAAGATAGCAGCCACGTTTATGCAAACCAGTATAAACAGGGCAGTGATCAGCGTATTGATAAAGAGTCAGGGGTGATATGGCAATATGTATCCAATGACAAGAAGAAACTGTATTATGCAGTGAACCGGGATTCTTATGATGCGAGTTACTATGATATATATTGCACTAACTTAAAGAAATTAAAAGATATGCCGGAAAGAGTAGCAAGAAATGTTAAGGCGGCTACATTTTTGAAAAATAATAATCTGGTATATGCAAATACAGATAATAATTTATATTTGCTCAGCGCTAAAGATGAAATCCGCCTGGAAAAAAATATACGTGCATATTATGTGGTAAATGATGAAAAAAGCATTTTCTGGATCGATTCAAATAGAGACCTGTATGTGCAGGAATTGAAAATGAATGCAGTACCGCAGAAAATATCATCTGGTATACAGTATATTTCACAATATAATGCTGATGGCAGTGCGATGATCGCACATAAAGATGATGGCTATTATGCCATTACCGATATGATGGTGGAAACGAAAATGCCGTCATCCGATGATATAATTTATAAGAGTGGTATTACAGATAATGGAGAAGTCTTTGAATACTATGCGAAACAGGCAGACGGACAACAGATCAGTCTTTATGATTTTGTAGAAGATGATATGTTTGATCAGGATCAGCAGATTACTGAACCGGATGAGGAACAGTACAGCCATACAGTATTGAATAAAGGATTCTGGGGCTCTTATGAAACGACAGAGGTAGATGACGCTTACTATGATGCGTTGGATCAGTATGACGAAAAGGTACAGAGAGACAATTTGAGAGAACAACTGAAACAGTATACATTACACATCGATCAGACGGAAGTATTCTATTATTCAAGTGCTACAGGGGAACAGAGCCTGGGAGTGTTTAATCAGTTAGATCATACAATATCTTATAATGATACATCAGAACCTTATCTTGCCTTGAGTTACGGACAGGTGGATACAACACAGAAGATTAAATTCTCAGAGGTGTACCAAAATGGTGTGAATTGGGCTGAAAGCACGATAACAGACCGCTTGAATACAAATTCCGGTTCTAAAAGCTGGGAGATATATGTAGGTCCTACTTCTTCTGCATTTAATGCGGGTGAAAATGCCGGTTATCTGAATGGTATAGAAGTAGACACGGAGCATGGAAGGGCATATATAAAGGTTGGAAATTACAATCAGAGTGGAACAAACTCACAAGATGTATTGGTTTATGATGCTAGTAATGGGGGAGTGACCTCTTATGCGGAAGATGTAAACAGCTTCCAGTTGTGTAAGGGACATACCTATTATACGATGAATGAATTGTTATATTGTGATGGAAATGTTATTGCTTCTAATATCGAGGATAGCTTTTATTTGAATATTTTACCTGATAGCGACAAAATCCTTCTGGAGGAGTATGTGCCGGATGATGGATCGGGCGTATCAAAATACAACCTGTCAATCATAGAAGATAATAAAATACAGGGAATTGAAAGAAATGTAAATGCTTTCGAATGGATGGATGAAGACCAGATCGTATATATGACGGACATGACAAGCTATGATTCCAATGGAACGCTGTCTGCTTACAGCAAAGGAAAAACGCAGAGAATAGCGAGAAATATCAAAGGAATTGTACCGATGTTTGATAATTACATGGGAAATACTATAAACTCGGATAGCGGATCATCATATGACAGTGGAAATTATGATTCGGATTACTATTGGGATTATGAGGGCGATGAATGGTAGGATGTGCTGAACAGACTGTTAAACAGGTCGACTGTCAGCTCAAAAACATATTATGCAAGAAAGTGCTATGATACGGTTGCAGGGAGGAATTAGAATGAATGCATTTTCAAAGGGCATTACCGCAGTAAATGTCAAATTGTCCCGTTCTTTGGAAGAAGCGAAGATCAATACTTATATTGATACACTAAATCAGGAAGTAAACAGCCTGAAGATTGAGATTGGAAATATGATCTATGCAAGATGGAGAAGCGGAGGAACGATAGAGATCGGTGACGATATTATCGTGAAGCTGGATATGATCCGTCAAAGAATGGAAGAGATTTCTGCAAAAAATAAAGAAATTGAGCAGATGCAGGAAGATGAAAGGAGAATCCTGGGTGGAGCAATCAATGTAAACACAATTTATTGTACAAATTGTGGAGCAGCAAACAGTGCAGCAAACAGTTTTTGTGAACAGTGTGGTTCGCAGCTGGTTAAATAATTTCCAGGATAGTGGGTTATATGCAAAAAGAACAAAAAGGCTCTAAATCGATTATCGTTATTATAATATGCCTGATCGTTATTGTGATTGCATTAATAATCGGTATGGTAGTTGTACATAATTTGAAAACGGAAAAAACGGTCGATTCAGAAGAAGAACAGACTCAACAGATTGATGCAGACACGCAGAATACGCAGGAGGCACAAGGCGATGGAATTGGCTCCAAGTTTTCTTACTCTACCACTACAGAGCAGACCTCTACCGACGGAGGCAGCAAGTTTTCCAGAAATGAGAGTGCAGTAGATCCGTCGCTGTTGGCATCCAATGTAGATATAGGTTTTAGCCAAATGTCAGCGCAGGAGAAATTTGAGTACACATTGACGTGGCTGAATGATCAGAACCCTCAGATGAAACTGATTGATTATGAAGCCAATCAGCAGACACCTGCACCAAGAGATACCTCTTTGGAATGGGATCGCAGTTTGTTTTATAGTTTAGAGGATGTTAGCGTAACAGATCCCAATGATGGACTGATCAATTATTGTGATGTCAAAAAAGTACAGCTTGTGGATAGTGCAACGGAAGAACCGGTAGAGTGTGAAGTTTACACAGATCCGGATTCGGATGCAATAAAGAAAATTGTTACGATCGAAAAACAAGAGGATACAGGATTATATGAGGTGTGGGAATATTATTATGAAGGCGAAGATGTCAACTTCATATTTTATTCGTTAAGAGATGTATATACACCTACTTATGCTACACCGGATAAATGCGGTGAAAGATATTATTATAATCATGCCCATATGGTAAAATTCAGGCGGATTGCAGTACCGAATCAGATAAATGATTATCTGGTACAGAAATTGACAACATATACACCGGATATCGTATCAGGATTTGATAATCTGGAAATTGTGGGACTTACGAGAGCTTATAATGTATACCATTCTGTTCAGAATACCCCGATATTTGGTACATTGAAAGGTTATGTATATGATGCAAATAACCAGCCGATTGCAGGTGCACTGATTGCAGCACACAACAACCATTACGGAAAAGATGTGGGTTCTGTTAAAACAGACAATGATGGATACTACAGCATCATGGTACCTTCTGATGATGAGGGTGATTATGACCTGCTTGCCAGTGCAGATGGTGCAGATAGTGTTAAAATTTATGATGTTAAAGTAGATGATGCAACATCAAATATTAACAATGAAATGCTTTATATGCCTGTGGGAGATCAGAAAAGCGAAACTTATGATATGGAAATAGTATTGTGCGACGCCTTGAATGTAGGTGACTATGGAGACAGTTATCTGGCGATGCAACGCTTGTCTGGTGCCACATTGAAAGTCAGAAAGGGTGTAAATAACCGAAGCGGTGAGATTTATGGCACTTATCAGGCAGATGCAGACGGTGTAGTATATACGAGCCTTCCGACCGGTATGTATACAGGTGAGATCGTTAAGGAAGGATATGAAAATTCATATTTTACTTTTGCGACAAAGAAAGATAACACTAAAATCCAAAGTATGACAACACCTAAATTGAATGACAATGAGGTGCGAATTGTCCTTACATGGGGATCACAACCAAACGATCTGGATTCACATTTATTTACACCTTATCCAGGTACAGCAGGAGATATGCAGCACATAGGATACTATGAAAGAAGCGATGCATATGGAAATAATCTGGATGTGGATGATACAAGCGCATATGGTCCGGAAACAATGACGATATTGGATCTGAATGATGGAAATTATAAATATTATGTATCAAATTTCACCAGTCTTTCAAGTGGAGTTACGGATGACATGAGTATGTCAGAGTCAGGTGCGACGGTGCGTGTTTATACGTCGGCAGGGTTGGCAGCCACATTTAATGTGCCTCAGAGACAGGAAGGTACGATTTGGGAAGTATTTGAGATCAGAAATAAGAGGATCATTCCAATACAGCGATATTATTCCAATGTGGATGATAAGAGTTGGTGGTGTTCTTATTAAGTAATATTTATATATAATGATTAAAATATGGAGGGTAATATGAATAGTACATTACAAGGGAAAAAATGGACAGACTGGATTCAGATTGTGGTGATTGCGCTGTCGATCATTATGATTTTTACGGGATTTGTGACCTTTAAAAGTGACACGATCAAATGGAGGGTGAAATCAACCTCTCAGAAAGCACTCAGTCAGGTTGAACGCTTGGATCTGGATGAAATCGAAGATGCGGTTGATGACCTGCAGGATTTGGGTATCTATGTATCTCCGTCTAAAGCGATCAAAGCTGTAAAACAGGTATGCAAGATCTTAAAAGATGGAAAGTTTTCACCTGTTGAATTGGGCATTATGTCAGGTGCATATATTGTAGCCGGTGCTGATAAAATCAGAGCAGTGGAAGACGTCCTGTATTCGGGTATTAATGTAAAATATGCAAGATTTTTGGAAGCGCTTTCTGATGCAATTGTGGTAATGGTTATTGTGGCAATTATATCTATTGTATATCTGGTTATGTCGATCATCGCGCTTATTAAGAAATTACAGAATAATGATTCCATTTTATATGTATATGCGGGCACAGGTATCGTGCTGACGATTTTTAATCTTATATTGGTATCCAAGTTTAATTCTGCATTTGAGACAATTGCGTATGATTACAATTATGGTTGGGGAAATTTATTTGCTGTCACATTTACTTCCTTTTTGCCATTGATATTTGGAGTGTGTACAATCGTATTACGTGTGTTTGGAGGTCAGATTGGCACTGTGCCATATATGAAATTGGGGAACGCCAGTGTTCTACGTGCATCCATGAATCCGAAACCGGTTGTGCCGGCTGGTGATACAGTAACTTGTCCGACCTGTGGTGGACAGGTTTCCAGAAACAGTAAATTCTGCCCGGCCTGTGGAGGAACGATTCAGGCAGAGCCAATGCATGTTTGCCCGAATTGCCATGCACAGATAGGAGAAGATACGACGTTCTGCCCATCTTGTGGTGCCAAATGTAAATAGAAATGAATGTAATAACAGTAGGAGCTACACGGAGGTGTAGCCCCTTATTGTATGGAAAAGGACTTAATATTTGTTGTGAAGAAAAAAAGAAGAAGCTTAGTTATTGATACAATGTTATGCCGTATGATACAAATTATTCTCTCAATTATCATAATTTGTATGCTTTGCGTTGGAATAGATGCGCATGCGGCAACGGTAAGTTATAAAAAGAAACAGATTCTTGTAGGAGAAAGTTTTCGGTTGACGGTGAAGTCAAAAAATACTGTAACTTATACATCGGACAACAAAAAGATCTGCAAGGTCAGTAAAAATGGAAAAGTGACTGGTATGCGTCAGGGAATGACCACTATCAGGATAAAAGCCGGCAAAAAAACCTATAAATGCAAAGTAACAGTAAATAAATATGTTGATTTAATTTTATTTGTTGGACAGAGCAATATGACCGGACAGGGTGGAAACGCTGCACTTGCGCCCAAATTGACAGACGGTGCAGGATATGAGTGCAAGACAATGGGCACTAATGTGACGCTGGAACCGCTAAAGGAGCCGTTTGGGTATGGAGAGGATTCGCTGCTGTTAAATGATTCGGGATATCATAACGGAACTTTAGTAACGGCTTTTGCAAATAGCTATTTTAAAGAAACCGGAGTCCCTGTCATTTGCGTGGCAGCCACGCGGGGCGGATCGAATAGTGGACAATGGGTTTCTTCGTATGGAGATGAAGCGATACAACGTTATACAAAAGCATACCGTTTTATCAAGAAAAATAAATTAAAGGTCCGCAACAGTTATCTGGTTTATTATCAGGGAGAATCAGAGGCAATTTATGCCAGTGCGGGATTTACACCGGATTACTATAAAATCAACGTAGATAATTTCGTGAAAAAGGTAATGGAGAAGACGAAAGTATCAAGATGTCTTTTGATCCCAATTGGGAACAGTTTGAAAAAAGTTGTGGAATATGATGCAATCCGGATCGCGCAGGAACAGCTTTGCGAGGGAAACGACAATATCATTATGATCACGGAGAAAACACCCGTCTTAACATCAAGATATTATATCAGTGATGGGATACATATCAATCAGATTGGTTTAAATCTGATCGGAAAAGATGCCGGTACAAATGCAGGCAGGCTGGCAGGAAGGGGAAGATAACAGGTCGCTAATACCTAAAAATGTGTTGTTGGTCGTATGAATATCTAAAAAAGGTACTTGTGTGATAACCTTATCGTAAAGAAAAAGACAAATGGGGGAATTGCTCTTGTGGAAAAAATGTTTGCTGTTAATAGGAGGGATGATACTTATGCCAATAACATTCAGTGGATGCTCTACAAATGAAAAACTGATTTTTGAGAAAGTAGCAGAAAATGAAGAATTAAATATAAAAGATAAAATGGAAAACTTCATGAAAGATAAATACGGAGAAAATATAAGTATCCTTTCTATGACTAGGCAGGCGGGGATATCATATATGGATGGTTATGGTTATTGGGCAGAAGCTAGGGTAGACGAAACGGGTGATGAATTTGAGGTGTATGCAGATTATCTGGGAAGAAAAATTGAGGATGATTATGCAAAAATAATTTATGACGATATGATCAAAAAAAAAGTGACGGAATTGATAGAAGCGTATACTCAGTGCAGTCAGTATTCGTATGATATTATTTATGTGCCAACGACTCAGATGTTTAAAAATCCGGAGCAACTGGATGAGTATTTAGAACAAACAGAAACATATATTGATGCTGAGTTTCAAATAGCCCAGAGAGATCCTGAACAGGTGGCGCAAGAGATGTATTGTTTGGCACAGGCATTTAGTGACCAACATATTCATTTTGCATTTGAATTGAAATATAAAGATGCTTCGATTATTGGAAATGATAGTGAAAATAGCGTATTTATGTCTCTTGATAAACTTCTTGATAGAATAAAACCAATGTAGGAGGGGATTAGATGAGTGAAAGCAGTTTGTCAGAATATATGAAGAATGCAAATACTACTATGGATAGCTCTAACTATAATGAGATAGATGGATTGGTATTTGCAGAGCTTAGTTATTTTAAATTTGAGGATGCTTACAGTAGTTATACTTCCGAAAATGTATCAGTACCTTCATTTGCGAAAACGATTTTGAAATCAACAAAGGTAACAACTGAAGAGAGAAATTTTTTGAATCAAATAATGTGTAGTCCACGGTACAGAGATTGTACAATTTCAAATATGGCAGCTGAAAATGAGGAGTCTCAGTGGGCTGCTATGACTATTCACATGAATGATGATAACAATTCTTCAATAATAGCTATGCGAGGTACGGATGGTACAAAATTGGGATGGCAAGAAGACTTCCAATTGTTGTATGATAATGATGGTACAAGAGCACAAGAACTATCGGCAGATTATCTCCGAAATTCAGATGCTCAAAATATTTATATGGTAGGTCATTCCAAAGGGGGGAATGATGTAACAAGTGCCTATGTGATGTCGGATAAATCAGTAAGAGATAAGGTTATTTCTGTATATAATTATGATGGACCTGGTACTAATAATGACTTTAAAAATATGTATAAAGAAGGTTATAAGGAATTAGATGATAAATTGTCTAATTATTATCCTGAAGATTCGGTCATTGGGCAACTATTAAATGATAATCCCGGTAAAAACATATATATAGATACGACACCAAGAGGTAATAAAAAAAATCTGCCTATACTAGGAGAACACGATCCATTTCAATGGAACGTTAAGAATAGTGATAGCTTTGAAGAGGTGAAACAAAGTGATTTCTCACAAGATTTAAATCGTGTTTTGGACAGAACAGTCGACTCTATGTCACAAAAAGAACGTGCTCAATTATATAAGGCGCTGGAAAAATTGGGAACTTCTGATCTAATTGGAGACCAGAAGATTATAGGTGGTATAAAGTTATCATATGGTTTGTTTGATTTGTCCAATACTTATTTATCAGTTCCTCAATTAGATCCTCAAAAACTAGCGCTGTATCATATGCTTGTGATGCTGGTGCTTAATACACGTATAGTTACACTGGAAAATGATATGGAGAATAGTATTCAGGCGGTTAGAAATATTTGGAATAAAGTGGATATGGCGGCTGATTGGTTTGAGAACAAAATAAGGAAAACATCTGAAAAGCTTAGAAGAGTAAAAGCTGATTTTGAAAAATATGTAAAAGATAATTGGAATGATATCAAGAGCTGGATAGATAAAAAAAGGAAGCAGACAGCTTCTTATTATGGTATTGAAAAAAATGTGCATATCGATGTTGATTCTAAAGTGCTTTTGAATGGAGCACAATCCATGCTAGGTATTGAAAAGGATCTTGCCGATATTCGAGGAGATATGGAAACGGTACGTAGAAGCTTGTCTTTATATGCAAAATCGATTAATACATACAGAATGGTTAGAATAATGTCTCATATTTCGCAACAACAGAGAAATTGTAAAAGTTTGGCAAAGGCAGCTGAACAAGTAGTTCAGTTATATGATAAGTGCGAAAATAAAGTGATTGATAATACATTTTGTCTCAAGATATGACACCTTCATCATTTATACCTTAATTTATGTTGTCTGTCATGTAAAAATAAAATAACAGATTTAAGTGATAACCTTATCGTAAAGAAAAAGAGAGGGAAACGGTATGGCAGATTTTGATGTAAAACTGAAAAAATTGCAAGAACTGCTTGCAGTAGAGGACGATTGTGCTACTGAACTGGGACGTATACAGGAAGATATATCGAATGTCAAAAATAACCTGACATTCAAACTGGATATAAGTGCTGTGATACAAGGACAACTGGGAAGAATTTATACGCATGTGGGGACGCAGAAAAAAGGGATGCGCCAGCTGAAAAAGGGATTGAACAGTAGTATAAGGCAGTATGACAGAACCGAAAAAAGAATTTGTGATGCAGCTGCAGATGGGAAAATATCACTGCTTGAAGCGGTGAAAGGAAGATGGCATCAATTCAGGGATGGGAATGGTGATATCATATATCCACTTATCAGTCTTTTACCGGGCGGTATTATGGGACCGTGTGTTGCAGTAGCTGATCTGATTTTGTCTGATGATATGGTATGGAACACTGATTTCGATAGAGGATGGAAATCGGCAGAGGATATAGCCACTGACCTGATACAGGATAAGGTGGATAATGCAACAGGGGATTTGGAAAAGGAGAAAAAGTGGGAAAAAACAAATAGCGGACAATGGATCAAGGATAAAGATGGTTTGCGCGAACTGGATCCCAATAATCCGGAAGACAAAAAGATTATTGATCAGATAGAGAAAGAAAAACCAGATAAGGTTGCAACACTCTATTCGGCAGAAGCAAAAAAAGAGGGGGAATTGTGGAACGCTGAGGGCAAAGTGGAAAAGGGATATGCTTCAGCCAGCGGCAGTGCAACTGCAGGAGCTGCGGAGATGCATGCAGAGGCATATGGCGGATTATATACTGTTGGATCAGATGGTAAAAAGAAGCTTTCACCTGGATTTGGAGCTGAGGTTGGCGGATCAATTACTGCATTTTCAGCAGAAGGAAATGCTATGTTGGGGGATGATAATCTTGGCGCTTATGTAAGCGGTGACGTGACGGCAGGAAAGGTCGAAGCAAAAGCGGGAGTTGATGTAGGACTGCGTGATAAAGAGGGGAAAATTAACCCGGCGTTGTATGCAGGGGCATCGGCAGAGGCAATTGCAGTTGAGGCATCTGCTGCGATAGGTGCAAAAGTGCTTGGTACAGATGTAAAAGGAAATGTTGGTGTAAATGTTGGCGTTGGGGCACATGCTAATGTAGGAATTAAGGATGGGGTTATTAACCTTGATGTCGGGGCTTCAGTTGGAGTGGGAGTATCGGCAAATTTGTCTATTGATGTTAGTGGAACGATAGAGAAGGCTGGAGCAGTTGTTTCAAAAGCAAAGTCTGTATTCTCGAAAGTGTCAGGATCGGTTGGCAGGTTCACGCAAAAGGTGCAGAAGTATTATAACTGGTAACAGGCAAATTATATTAAATGAATAACCAAGTGGAGGACAGAATATGGAAAATAAATTATTACCGATCGGATCGGTTGTATTATTAAAAGGGGCAGAATCACGTATTATGATAGCGGGATATTGTGCAGTAGGTGAGGACGAGTCACATGTGTGGGATTATAGTGGCGTTATTTTCCCAAGAGGATACACAATACCGGATCAGATCCTGCAATTCGATCATGAGCAGATTGCTGTTGTTTTTGCGATGGGATACCAGGATATTGAGCAGTTTGGTTTTATGGGACAGCTTGAAGAAGCCTATGTGGAATTAAAAGGTGCTCTGCCGGGAAATGCTGATGATGAAACAGATGCGGATGAGCCGGACGAAGAAGACAACTAACAGGGCAGCATAAAAAAGAAAAGCAGGAGGAATGAGGATGTTTGAAAAAACTTTGCCGATTGGCAGTGTAGTTAAATTGCAAGGTGCAAGCCAGCGTATTATGATCTTGGGGTATTGCCAGTACAAGATGGGGGATATGAACAAAATATATGACTATGTCGGATGCCCTTATCCACAGGGATTTTTAAGCCCGGATAAAATGCTTTTGTTCGATCATGATCAGATTGGGGAAATTTATGCATTAGGATTTCAGGATGATGCACAGATCGCTTTTAGAGGCAGATTGAAAGAAGCAATTCAAAAAACTACAGAAAACAGGGGAAATTAAGTCGTGGCAATAGTATCTTTTTTGACAAGTATATATGGGATTGGTGGTATATTAGCTGGTATTGTACTTGTGGTCATTACAATTCTGATTAAAAATGCCAAGAAAAATAAGTACAAAAAAGAAATCAGGACCTATGCAGAAGATAAGGTCAGAGAAGAACGACTTGATCATGTTATACTGAACAGTCATGAGGGAAATGTGGGAAAAGAGGATGAATCTGTTCCGTATGATGTTGATTATGGTTTAGGAGCACAAAATGTAAACGGTGCGGAATATGGCAGCGTTTCTGATATGATACAGTTGATCGAACATAGTGAGTTATCAAGCAGGAAACATGTTCTGAATGCCAGAAAAGGGATTATGATCGGAAGTCAGAGGGAAAGTAATAATATTGTTGTTCCGGGAACGGCAGCACAACAATGCCAGATATTCTGTTATCAGAATGGCGTTTTTTTGCGGGAAGTAGCAGGAAACAATTTGACGATCCTGCAGAGAAGAAAAAAGAGAGTGTATGTACAAAAGTCGGGTGTACAGTTGAAAAACGGTGACCTTATTATTTTGAATGATATTTATTTTGAAGTGATGTTAAATTTTTAAAGTTATGATACAATATAGAAAGAGTTGGGACAAGGGGGATAATCATGAGTTGTATATTATCGATCTACTGTGCAAGTGCATTTAAAGAATATCTTATGCCGGCTGTAAAAAATGCGGATACTTCCATCATGCTGAGTAAGAGTGTGTTCTCTTTATATGATGATGTGGAACTTCCGATGGAAAACATTGAGAATAAGTGGCATATAGAGAAATTAGATGAGGGGTATATTCATTACACGATTTCAAAGCTGCCTTATGAAAAACAGGCTCTTCAGGATGGTGATCTGCTTACACTCACTCTATTGGGTGGACAGGTTATCAACATTATTGTGAAAGAGGTTAAAGAATCTTTTCATGTCTATCAGAAGTTTGATATTTCCAATATTACAACAGTTACAATAGGAAAAAACGACACAAATATGTTGCAATATAATAATCTGAATCTTGTATCCAGAGAACACTGCAATATTGTCAGAAGAGGAAATACTTATATTTTGCAAGATACAAGTGCCAATGGTGTTTTTGTAAATGAGATGCGTATCAATCAGCAAAAGCAATTAGTTGTAGGAGACTGTATCAATGTGTTTGGATTAAGTATGGTTTTTCTGGGCAATGTTCTGGCTGTGGATACGGATGATGAGAATCTGAAGATCAAACCCAATACGTTAATCCCTTATGCCGTAAAACAAATACTGAATGTCGAGAATAAGAAAGATAATAGGGAAGCAAGCAGTTACTTATTCCATAGATCTCCCCGAAAAATTCATAAGATCGATACAGAGAAAGTAGAAATAGAGGCACCACCACAGCCTAAAGAGAAAGATAAGCAGTCTATAGCCATGATCATTGGCCCGAGCCTTACGATGGCACTTCCTATGCTGCTTGGCTGTAGTCTGACTATTTATTCAGCTTCTTCAAAAGGTAATTCGAGTGCATTTATGTTTACCGGTCTTGTCACAGCAATAACTTCAGCGCTGGTAGGAACGGTTTGGGCACTTGTTAATATGCGTTATGCACGAAAAAAAGCCAGACAGGAAGAGATTCACAGATTTGAGGCTTACAGTGAATATTTGATCCGTTGTGCCAATACTGTAAAAGAAAAATATGAAAATAATATGAATGCTCTTAGGGAAATGTATCCATCTTCCCAGGAGTGTTGTCAGTACACTCATGATTCCATGATGCTGTGGAATCGTAATGTTACACATAGTGATGTGTTATTTGAAAGGCTGGGTATTGGTAATATCCCGTTTCAGGTTGAAATAGACATTCCCAAAGAACGTTTTACCATGATCAATGATTCTCTGGCAGATAAGCCAAGGAAAATTAAAGAAAGCTATAAAATGCTTTACGATGTTCCTGTTGGCATTGACCTTCTGGCACATCCTCTTATCGGTGTATTTGGCGGTGAGAAAAAAGAGGGTGCGATTGCTGCAGTCTATAATCTTGTGGCGCAGATAGCCGCAAATAACTGTTATACAGATGTGAAAATGGCTTTCATTTATGATGAAAAAAAATATGACTATGAAAAAACATGGTCATTTGTAAAATGGCTGCCTCATGTATGGTCAGGGGATCGAAGAACAAGATATGTTGCGAAAAATAAATCAGAAGCAAGTGATGTTCTCTATGAATTAACAAAAGTATTGAGAACCCGTCAGGAGGAAAGTGAAAATTATCTGACTTCCAAAAATGAAAAGATGCGGAAGCCATATTACATTATATTTGTGGCAAATCCGGAGTTGCTGGAAGGAGAATTGATCACAAAATATATTTTTGATCCGAAGACGGCTTACGGTATGACAACCCTCTTAATGGAAACAGATTACTATAAGCTCCCAAATGCCTGTAAACAGCTGATCCAGAATGATCAGCAATTTCAGGGAGTGTATGCAGTAGATGCGGGCGAAGATGAAAAGATAGCAGTTAACTTCGATACGATTTCTCCTGTCCAGCTAGAGTTTATGGCAAGACGTCTGGCAAATATTGAGGTCGCAGAGATTGAAACAGGAGGAGAAATCCCGAATGCGCTTACATTCTTTGAGATGTATCATGTCAATTCGTTGAAAGAATTGAATGTCATGGAGCGTTGGAGAAAGAATCGTACATATGAAAGCATGAAAGCATTGATCGGACAGAAATCCGGTGGCGTGGATTGCTATCTGGATGTACATGAGAAGTACCATGGACCACATGGACTGGTTGCAGGTACCACAGGTTCAGGAAAATCAGAAACTTTACAGACTTATATGCTTTCTCTGGCATTAAATTTCAGCCCGGACGATGTAGGATTTTTTGTTATTGATTACAAGGGTGGAGGTATGGCAAATCTGTTCTCAGGTCTGCCACATATGATCGGACAGATCTCAAATCTTTCCGGTAATCAGGTACATCGTGCAATGGTCTCTATCAAAAGCGAAAATATGAGACGACAGAGAATCTTCAATGAACATGGAGTTAATAATATAAACCTTTATACAAAGCTGTATAAAAATAATGAGGCGAAGATTCCTGTTCCGCATATGTTTATCATCATTGATGAGTTCGCAGAACTGAAGCGGGAAGAGCCTGATTTTATGCGCGAACTGATCAGCGTCGCACAGGTAGGACGAAGCCTGGGTGTACATCTGATCCTGGCAACGCAGAAACCGAGTGGAACTGTAGATGATAATATCTGGAGTAACTCAAAATTCAAACTGTGTCTGCGCGTACAGGACAGACAGGACAGTATGGATATGTTACATAAGCCGGATGCTGCTTATATTATACAGGCAGGGCGCTGTTACTTGCAGGTTGGAAATGATGAATTATATGAATTATTCCAATCCGGATATTCAGGAGCAACGTATGATGAACACGATGACAAGATGAAGACGGAAATTGCAAGTATGATCTCAGATACAGGTAAAGCTGAGATTATCGGAAATCGTGCAAAGATGAAGAGAAAAGAAGCTACAAAGAAGAGTTGGGTATTTTCATTACTTATAGTAGCGAATGAAGCAACTAAGAAAATGCACACAAGTCTTGCCAATGCGGTTGCCGATTACAACAGCAGAGATAAGCTGGCTGATACCATGTTTGACCTGTTGGAGGAACGCCAGATAGAATATCCGCGCTCTGAATATAATACACATAGGCTGGAGGATCTGTTTGTTGTTCTTGCCAATTGTATGAAAGAACCATATAAAGATCTGGAAGAACTTGCGGTCAGAGTAATTGCACTGGCAAACGCATCAGGGAAAAAGCTGCCTGAGAAAAAGGAAAAAACACAGTTGGATGCTGTTGTAGAGTACTTGGCTGAAACAGCAAAAGAAAACGGATATGTGCATAATCTTCAATTATGGCTGCCGGTTTTACCGACCGAATTATATCTTACGGATCTTGACGGATATGAAAAGGTTGCCTATGCAGATCATGTATGGAAAGAAAAGGAAACGGAATTTAATCTTTCTGTTCATATGGGACTTTGTGATGACCCGGTTAATCAGGCACAGATGCCATTGATTTTGGATCTCGCAGAAAATGGGCATCATGCGATCTGCGGTACGGTAGTAAGTGGTAAGAGTACTTTCTTGCAGACCATGATCTACTCTATCCTGACAAAATATACACCGGCAGAAGTAAATATTTATGGTATTGATTATGGTAGTAAATTGCTTTCCTGCTTTGAGCAGGCACCACAGGTAGGCGGTGTTGTATATGAGGGAGAAGCAGAACGATTAGATAAACTCCTGACAATGATTTCCGCTATTCTTGCTGAGAGAAAGAAATTATTCAGCGGTGGTAATTTCAGTCAGTATGTACAGGCAAATGGCAAAGTAATCCCAGCTATTGTACTGGCAATTGATGGGTTCGGAAACTTCCGTGCCAAGACAGAATGTGCATTTGATGATTATTTTGTACAACTTGCAAAAGAAGGCGTCAGCTATGGTATCTTTATCGTTATGACAGCAGCCGGATTTTCCGCTTTGGAGATCCCGAACAGAATTGGAGACAATCTGCGTACGGTTATCACGCTGGAGATGGGTGACAAATTTGCATATGCAGATGCATTGAGAACAATGCGTATCGATGTGTTACCGGAAGAAAATGTAAAGGGACGCGGTCTTGTCCGAATGGGGGATTCAATACTGGAATATCAGACTGCACTTGCATTGAAAGCAGAAAACGATTTTGAACGTGCGGAAGCGATTGCAAGAGTGGCGGAAGATATGAAAGCACATTGGAGCGGCAGACGGGCAAAACCAATTCCAGAAATTCCGGAAGACTTCAATATGGAAGATTTCATGCAGACAGAAGAAGCGCAGAGCATGCTGGCAGATGACAGAAATCTGCCAATCGGATATAACGAAAAGAATGTTGCTGTATATGGTATCAACCTTGCTCTGACATATTGCTACTTACTGACCGGAAAGAGCAGAAGCGGAAAAACAAATGCATTGAAGGTAATGATGCAGTCCGCTGCTGCAAAGGGTGGTAAGGTAATCGTTATTGATTATGCAGGCGAATTGAAATTGTTAAGTGAGTCTATAAATGCAACTTATATTTCAGACGACAGAACATTATACAATTATTTTAATAAAGATTTGCTACCAGTATTTAAAGAGAGAAACAAAAAGAAAAAAGAATGGATCGCCCAGGGATTCTCAGATGAGGAAATCTATCAGGGTATGAGCCGTGAAGAAAAAATCTTTTTCTTTATTGGAAATATGCCGGACTTTATACAACATATTTATTATCCGACAGATGGGGTAGGTGCTATGAATAGCTTTGTTGAAAATCTGTTGGACAAGGGAAGTATGCATAATGTGTTCTGGTTTGGAGTAGTGGGACAGGATGACGTGGTGAATGTTTCCGGTCAACAGGCGTTTACCTTATTTACTCGATACAAAAAAGGACTTCATTTTGGGGGCAATGTACAGGCACAACGGTTGTTTAATTTTGATTATGTACCATACAGTATGCAGTCAAAGAGCGAGAAAACAGGAATTGCCATGGTGCCGGCTGCAGAAGAAGAAACGGTAAGGAAAGTTGTGTTACCGCTTGCGCAGCATAAAAGGCAGGCAATAGTCACTGAAATGCCATAAGAAAAAGGACCAAAGGATGCGGATTGTAAATGATTACAATGCTGATACATGACAGAGACAAAAATGAACAGGAACTCATACGGTATGTAGCAAAACAAAAAGCAGCATTTTTGACAGATGAGAGATGGAATTATCTGTTGACAGAAAAGTTACAGCAGGTAATAGATCTTGTAAAAGATGTACCGCTTCTCAATATCATCTGTATGGATATCACGGGCCAGCAGTCTCTGGATGTGTTAAAAGATATCAGACCAAAATATAAACAGGCATATCTGATGGTAATGGCTGACACAGGAATATCCCCGATGAAGTATATGAATCCGGGAATACAGCCAACATCACTTTTGCTGCGACCATGTCATAAAGAGGATGTAGAACAGGTCGTAAGTGAACTGTTGGAAGCATATGTAGGACAATTCGTGGATGAGAAAGCCGATAAAAGTTTTGTCATGAATACGAAAGAAGGAAAGATACATATTCCTTATGATCAGATTTATTATTTTGAGTCCAGAGAAAAAAGAGTTTTTGTACAGACAGAAAGTGAAGAATATGGATTCTACGATACAATAGAAAAAATGGAAGAAAAGCTGCCACCTTATTTTATGAGATGCCATAGAAGTTTTATTGTCAATACCAGAAAAATAAAAAAGGTCATGCTATCCAAAAACATCATTTCTATGTATGAAGACCGTGTTGTTCCGCTGTCAAGAAGTTATAAAGCAACTATGAAGAATCTGGGAACAGTAGATGCAAGAGCGGCAGAATAGGTAATCAGCTGATGAAAAAAAAGATATGCCTTACGGAAACAGAATTTAATATACTAGCGTCAGGAATGAGGATTGAGAAGCTGTATGCATTTGCGCAGGACGGAGATGTCGATCTGTCAGAGCAGCAGATAAACAAATGTCTGTTTAAGCTGGTTAAAAAGGGGTTCCTGCAGATAGAACAGGAACAATATGTCTTGACGCAGGAGTTGTATGATATTTTTATGCAGTTAAAAGATGCGGAGTATGTCCTTACGATCTATACATGTGATGGCAAGTTGCCAATGAGATGCATTTATATGACAGAAAAAGACTTCCCAAAAGTTGTTTCGCTGGAACTCGGAAATGTGGTAGGAAGTATTTATAAGCTCAGCAGGGACTGTATAGATACAGTATTGGATGATGCACTGGACGGTTTGTTTGAATTATCGTTATTACAGGAACCTAACAGTCCGACAAAAGATGAGGCTGAAGAAACAATAGAAAATGCAAGCCTTACGCAGAAACTGGAAGCATATGGTAATGAACCTGAAACAAAGTTGGATGATCTTTGCGGAAGTGAGGGAATTGTCTGTATTATGACAGAGAGAAAGGCGGAAGACGAGCAGATTGTGAAGCGGTTATATCTGCGCGCATGTACTTTATATGATGAGATGCTTTTGCAAGCAGGGCAGGAAGTAAAAATATACAGATTTAGTAAGGATAATGTTAGCAAAATGTTTTTCCGGAAAGAAAAGGAGAATGTTTTATGATAATGGTTGATGTGTTTGTACCGGCAGTTGGAAAATCTTATGATTTTAATTTGGATGAAGAAGTAAAGATCAATATGATCATTGAAGAAATTTCTGAAATGATCGCGCATAAGGAGCAGACGGAGATCGTAGGAGATGTTGAGAAGCTTCTTTTGTGTGACAAGGATTCCCAGCGGATTTTGCCTTCTAATCAGACATTACAGGATTGCATGGTGTCGACAGGAAATAAATTGATATTGGTATAAAATTGGTTGTTCATCCTGAAAAAAGTGCGGTTTATCCGAAAAAGAGTAAAATGCTATGGCATTATGATAGGATACGATCAACGGGAAGGGACAAAGAATATGTTGGATATCAAACTAAAACAAATTGAGTCGTATGGGGCAGATCTGGGGAAGACAGTCGGACAAATAGCAGCGGAAGCAATGGATCTGGAAAGTGTTATCTCCAGCCTGGCAGCTATTGAGGGAATGGGAGATCTTGCAGGAGCTGTCAGAAAACAACTTCAGAAACTGGATGAAGAGAGACAGGATATTTACCGATTGTGTCAGGGACTCAGTAAAATCACAGCGCAATATAATAAAGGGGAAGAAGATATCATAAATGAATGTGACGGATGCAGGATCACATATAGTCAACGTGAAACAGAAACAGTAACAGTTCTTCCGTATTTTATAGATGGGAAAAGATTGGTTTTTAATAATGAAAGGCAGGTAATGAATAGTGACACATGAGCGGATAGCGGTTAATACAGATACGTTAAACAAAGATATTGGCGATATGAAAACGAATCTGAAAGCAATCGAAAAAGCAACAAAAGATATGTTTGACAGTATTAACATGTTGAACGGTATGTGGGAGGGAAGTGCACATGATGCATTTTTGCAGGCTGTAAAATCCGATAAACAGGCTGTTGATGAACTAAATCAGACGATAGGGGATCTTCTGGGATGTTTTGAATATGCAAAGAAACAATATAATAATTGCGAGAATAGTGTACATCAGATCGTACAGTCTATCAGCGTATAAGGAGGAGAAAAATGGCATCTGAGAGTTTTAGTATTGGTGCAGGCGGATATAGTCGCATGAAAGTAACGCCTGAACAGTTGACCTCTAAAGCAGGAGAAGTTGAGAACCTGATCAAGACACTGGAAAAACAGTATAATGAACTGGAAAAAACAGTAAATAAGACATCTGGCTACTGGATTGGAGATGCAGGTGATCTGCATCGAAAGAAATATAAGGAAGGGAAAGAAAATATCCAGACAATCATAAAAAGATGGAAAGAACATCCCAGTGATCTTTTGAAAATGGCTGGGTTGTATCAGGAAACAGAGCAGGAGGTAGAAGAGATTGCGAATAGCCTTCCGGCAGATGTGATTTCATAAAGGAGAGAAAGATGGCACTTACAGCAGGACAAATACAAATTGATTTTAACAGTGCAATTCAGCAGGCAGACAAACTGGAAGGAATTGCAGACCGATTGAAAAAAATATCGGACAATAAATTCCAGAGCGCCATGCAGGGAATCGCTGCAAACTGGAAATCAGATAATGCATCCGCTTATATCCGGAAAGCGCAGCTGGTCCAGAAAAAGATGAATGCATCTGTGGAGGATCTGTATACAGTAGCGGGAGAAATCAGGGCTGCGGCAAAACGGATGTATGATGCAGAAATGGCGGCGCTTCTCGCAATATCAACAAAAATTTAAATAGGTTGATGAGATCACAAAACAGGTCATCTGTCAGAAAGATGACAAATTAAAAACAGGAAGTTATAAAATGTAACTATAAACAAATTAAAACATGTCAGGAGGAAAAAAACATGGCAGAAATTTTAGTAACGGCGTCAGAATTAACGTCAAAGGCAGGCACACTCAGAACTTATAACCAGAATTTCAAAAAGAACATTTCAGATCTGGAACAACAGGAGTCAAAACTGATCAGTATGTGGGAAGGAGAATCCAAAAATGCATTTCACAAAGCATTTACAAATGATAAGCAGCAGTGGGATAACTTCTACAATCTGATCGAGCAGTATTGTATGAAACTGGAAGAGATTGCGAAGTGTTATCAGAAAGCAGAAGCAGAAAGTACAAATATAGCATCTACAAGAACTTATTAATTAAAACAGGATAATTGAATTGTAAAGGAGAAACGTACATGGACGGAATTTTAAAAGTAAACCCTACGGAGTTGAAAACTGCATCAGCAGAATTTGGAGCAAAAGGCGGTCAGGTTAAGGGACTGACAGCAGAAATGATGAATCTTGTGAATGGATTAAACAGTGTATGGCAGGGCGAAGCTGCTACAGCATTTTCCAGTAAGTTTAAAGAATTGCAGGATGACATGGACAAGATCTATAATATGATCCAGGAGCATTCCAAAGATCTGACAGAAATGGCACAGAAATTCGAAGATGCAGAAAAAAAGAATGACCAGACTGCACAGGCATTAAAGGGTGATGCGATTTCGTAAGTAAAATAAAATATGCAAAAAGTACCTGTATCTTTGATATGGGTATTTTTTGCGTCGATCTAAAGAAAAGATGACAGAACAGGTAGACAGGGAGATAGTGATGAAAAAAGGGATAAGAAGAACGGTACTTATGATAATGAGTACATTTATGATATTTGGAACCGTTGCCTATGCGCAGACAGATATTACAAATGTAGGAAATTACACAAATGAAGATAACATTTCACTTTATGTAAAAGGATTATCAAGTGAAGACCCGGTGGAAGAGGTAAGTTGTCAGATTGGCATGGATGCGGACCAGACAATTGCATATGAAGCACCGGGGGAAGTATCAACGGCTTCGAGAACCTTGGTATTATTGGACAACTCAATTTCTATCTCAGAGGAAAATAGAGAGAAGATCAAAAACTTTTTATCGGAATATGCATATGTAAAGCCGAATAACGAACAGATTGCGCTTGTGGAATTCAGCGAAACATTAAATATAGTTTCACAATATGTAACAGAGAAAAGTGCGTTTAACGAAGTGATAAACAGTATTGAATATAACGATCAGGATACACATTTGATCGATGCATTGTATGAGGTATTGAAACAGGATTATCTTGGAGGAGATGACTGTTATAAACAGATTATTGTAATAGCCGATGGTGTGGATAATCAGGAGATTGGATATACCAGGAGTGAATTGGACGAAATAATAAAAGAAAAGAATATCCCAATCCATGCATTGGGATGTCAAAATAAAACAAATAATGAACAATTGGAAGATATGTTTGCAATTGCCAGAAGTTCACAAGGAAGTTGCTTTTTACTTGATGAACTGGATGATATAACAACAGTTGCAAATAGTATTGCATCTGAAGCAAACGTGGGGCGGTTTATCATTACACCACAGACAGAATTAATGGATGGCAGCACAAAGGAAGCGTTGATCACGGTAAAGACCGGGTCAGAAGAGGTGAAGATCAGGCAGACTGTGGTAATGCCATTTTCACAGGCGGTGCAGGATGCGACAGATGAAGCAGATGTAGAGACTGCAGAGGAAGCAACCGATGTTTCCGATACTGAGCCGGTAGTAGAACCAACAGAAGAAAAAGAAGTTCTGATTGCAGGACTGACACAAAGACAGTGGATTGTCATTATTGTTTTTGTGGTATTGGTTTTTGTAGTATTGCTGGTTCTTTTGATCATTATGATTTTGAAGAATAACCGGAGAGAAAATGAGTTTATTACATTGCCGGAAGGAATTGAACCGGAAATGAATTCCGGAACACAAAAGGAGATAGCAGAGAAAAAGGCTGCATGGGAAGGCTTGCAGAGTGTGGAAGATACGGGAGAACGAACCGAGTATTTGTGGAATAATACAACACAGGAACAGGGGATACATACGGCAGGAGCTGCTTTAGGTGGTCAATACCATACTCTGATTATGACAGATATAGATCACCCGGATAAAATTTTCCAGATTCCGTTTTATGGGGAAGCTGTGGTTGGAAGATCGACTACAAATGCAGACCTGATCCTGGATCAGACTTATCGAAATGTGTCTAATAAACACTGTTTGATTTTTGTGCAAAATGGGAAAGTATATATTCGGGATCTTGGATCAAGTTTTGGAACAATGGTAAATGGCGTTCAGATATTGGATGCAGTTGAAATACAGTCGGGATGTATTGTGACACTTGGGGTGCAGACACTTATGAGGATTGAGTTCAGATGAAAATAAAGTATAGTTGCTTTAGTGATGTCGGAAAAGTCAGAGAAGTGAATCAGGATTCTATTTTTTGCAGACAAAAGGATGGAGTAGGTCTGTTTGCCGTTGCAGATGGAATGGGAGGACATACGGATGGTGAGCTGGCGAGTCAGGAAGTGGCTGATCAGCTGATACAATGGTGGAATGTACATATCATGGAATGTGAACCATCAGATTTTGTAAATCTGATCAAAAGTCTTGAGAAGATAATCCAGATAGCAAATAGTAATATTTATCAGAAATATAACAATGGTGCAATATGTGGATGTACGTTGGTTGTATTATTTATATTTCAGCAAAGTTATGCGGTCATATCAGCTGGCGATAGCAGAATCTATAAACTATATGGAATAAATACGGTTAGTCAGCTGACTCAGGATGATGTATGGGAAATGCAGCAGTCTGTTCGATGTCAGTATACTGCAGATGAGATAGAACATCATGAGAGTAAGGGAAAACTTATGAACGCGATAGGAGTATTTGAAGAAGCGGGCATGCATATTACAACGGATACTCTGAAAAAAGCAGATACATTTCTGTTATGCAGTGATGGTGTTTATAAAATGTGTACAGAAGATCAGATCAGAAATTGGATGAAAGCGTATCGGAAAAATCCGGATAATACCGGTCTGATGACCCGTGTGAAAACGGAAATTTATGAACGCGGTGCATTGGATAATATGTCAGCTGTTTTTGTAAAAGTGACAAAGCGATAAATCGGGGTTGTGGCAGAAAATAATCCATGTTATACTTGTTTCATCAATGGGGATTTGAAGAGGATAATCATGAGGGTGATAAAAGTTGAGGGAGTAAAACAAAATGTAATAGTGCGTAAACAGGTATACAGACTGTTTGCAGATAGGAGAAGTATGTAATTTATGACATACTTCTTTTTTGCGTTGTTATGGAGGAAAAAATATGAACAAGTTATGGAAAAAAATGTGTATTATGTTGGCGGTATTGTTTGTGTTTTGTATCGGGAAGACGGTTACGACACAGGCGGCAACAGATTTAAAGCAGGATAGTATGGATACTGCAAGTATTCATTTGTCCTGGACACCTGAAAGTGGAGAAACATCGTATAAAGTGTATACGTGGCTTCCGGTATCACATTGGGAAGGTACAAAACGGATTACAGAATATAAATCGGTTTTTTATGACACTGCACAGACCAGTTATGTATTAGAAGATCTGGCGGCGGGAGAGAACTATAAAGTGATTATATGGTCGCTTGATGCAGAAGGAGATCCTGTTACGTCCTGCGAAGGAATCTTTAAAACTGCACCGGGAGAGATTGAAGAACTAAAACCTCAGTTAAGGTGGGCAGCCCTTTATCGGGAAAAAGCAATCATTCATGGTAATATTTATAAGAAATCTTCCATGAATTATAATCTATATATTGATTTCGCAACACAGAACAGTGCAGACGGATATGAAATTAATATTATGTCAGAAAAGGGAAAGATTCTGAAAAAACTGAATGTAAAGCAGAAAGATACCAGCTTATTTAGGTATTCTTATAAGAGCCTGAAAAATAACTGCTATAGTGTTAAAGTACGTGCATATAATTCTTTTCAAGGCAAAAAGTATTTTGGCCCATGGACTGTACAAAGCTATGCACTTAGACAACCTCTCAGTGCTGCCAAATCTGCTAACGGAAAGTTGATGGTTCGTTGGGAAAAGATTAAAAGTGCAACAGGATATGATATTTATGTTTGTGATGAAAAATTCGGAGATTATAAGCTGGCTGCCAGTGTTTCCAAGAAAAAAACGATCACTACAATCAAAAAATATAATAAGAAAAAGTTTAAAAAGGGAAAAACTTATTATTACTATGTGCAAGCTAAGAAAAAGGTAGGGAAAAATACATATCCTTCTTACTTGAGTCGAAGATACGGTATAAAGATGTAAAGTTATGAGGTGACATTATGCAAATCAGATGCGGAGGATGTTTTAGTATATTACAAGAGAAGAAAATTTGTCCACACTGCGGATATGATAATACAGCCGAAAAAAAAGAAGCAAACAGCCTGGATGTAGGTACGATGCTTGTTGACCGGTATGTGATTGGAAAAGTATTGGGAGTTGGAGGGTTTGGAATTACCTATCTTGCTTATGACAGTGTCCTGAATTATAAGGTTGCAATCAAGGAGTACCTGCCAAATGAATTTTCTACCAGAGTACCAACACAGGCAAAAGTGACAGTGTTTACCGGTGATAAAGAAGAACAGTTCCACGCTGGGCGGAAACGCTTTATTGAAGAAGCACAAAGACTGGCTAAATTTCAGAAAAGTGATGTGATCGTACATATATTTGATTGTTTTAATGCCAATAATACTTCCTATATTGTGATGGAGTACTTGGAAGGGAAAACTGTATTAGAAGCTATGAAGGAAAGGGAAAATGGTGTTTTTTCAGAGGAAGAAACATTATCGATCATATTTTCGGTGCTGGATGCATTGGATAGCGTCCATCAGGAAAGTATTTTGCATAGAGATATTGCTCCTGATAACATCTTTCTGACAAATGATGGGCAGATTAAATTGATAGATTTTGGAGCAGCACGCTATGCAACTACCACACACAGTCGAAGCTTGTCTGTTATTTTGAAACAAGGATATGCTCCAATCGAGCAATACAGAAGTAAAGGAAACCAGGGACCATGGACTGATATTTATGCGCTTGCAGCGACAATGTATAAAATGCTGACAGGTGTAACACCGGAGGAATCCATGGAGCGAGCAATTCAGGATACGCTTGTACCTCCATCGAAACTTGGATGCAAGATAGACAAAAATGTCGAAAACGCAATGATGAATGCACTTAATCTGCCAACGGAAGCCAGACCACAGAGTGCGATGGAATTTAAACAGAATTTATTATCAAATTCTGTAAGGAGAAAACAAGCAAGAGTAAAGAGGACCGATACCGGAAAGTGGCCATTAGGAATAAAAGTTGCAGGTGTCATATTGGCAGCAGCGCTTATAACAGTGTCAGTAATGATCAAAGCGGGACTCTTTAATGTGTCTGTAGCTGGATGGAATAGCTTTATGTTGTCAGATGGACAAACAAGAGTGCCTAATATTGTAAATATAGATTTAAAAACCGCGCAGAGTAGAATAGAAGAACAGGCACTGGAGTTTCTGATCGTGAATAAAGAGTACTCTTCTGAAATTCCAAAAGATATGGTGCTAATGCAGTCATTAGCTGCAGGGAGTGTAGTAGAAAAAGGTCAAACGATAGAAGTAACTGTCAGTGGTGGGGAAGAGCAGAATACTACGGATACGCTTGCTGAGGATGAGACAAGAGTGCCTGATGTGCAATATAAGTCAGAAGATGAAGCAAGGAGTATGTTGGAAGCTGCAGGGCTCTCCGTGGAAGTTCTGTATGAAGAAAGTGAGACTGTAGAGACAGGAAAAGTGATCAGTCAGGATCAGGAAGCAAACCAGATAGTAAAAAAAGGAAGCGTGGTAACACTGAAGATAAGTAAAGGAAAGAAAAAAGCGGATCAGGATGCAATGCCATCTCAGGAACCGGAACAACCACAACCGCCACAGCAACCACAACCTCCACAACCTCCACAACCGGAACAACCCCAGCAATCGCAAGAACCGGAGTCGTCACAGGCACCATCACAGGAACCAGAGTCGTCGCAGGAGCCGGAGAGTTCACCGGAACCAACGGATACGCCTGATTCAACAAGCCCATCAGAAGGATCAGATCAGACGGAGTCAGAGGCGGATGGAAATGAGCAGGGTGATGTGGAGATACCGGATGGAACCACAGATGATGGTTGGCAGACAGATTTTGATGTTGAGTGGTAAGAGGAGAAGTACATATGATTTCATGGGCATCTATTACAAATAAAGGGGAACGATCTCATAATGAAGACAGCATTGGTCAGGCAGAGAAAAATGGAAAATATTGTTTTGTTCTTGCAGATGGCCTAGGCGGTCATGGAAAAGGTGAAGTTGCTTCAAAGCTGGCTGTAGACACAGTACTAAGAGATTTTGATGCACAATATGAAAAATACACCTTTTTGGAAAGTACATTTGCACATGTGCAACAGGTGCTTTTGGAGGAACAGGAAAAAAATAATTGTAAAGATGCAATGAAAACGACACTCGTCTGTATGGTGCTGGATGGAGATGAAATCAGGTGGGCGCATTGTGGTGATTCCAGATTGTATTTTTTCTCTAAAAAGAAGATGAAACTTAGAACGCTAGACCATAGTGTTCCACAGATGCTGGTGTTATCTAATCAGTTAAAAGAAAAAGACATTCGTTTTCATGAGGATCGAAATCGGTTATTGCGTGTGATGGGAATGGATACAGATAAGAAGCTGGTTACGGTAGGGAAAACGTTAAATGCAGCGTACAGACAGCAGTTTTTGCTTTGCTCGGATGGATTTTGGGAATATGTAACAGAAAAGGAAATGGAAAAACTGATGAAAAAAAGTAATAGCGTGCAAGACTGGATAAATAGATTGACGGACACCGTTGTTGCAAATGGAACAGGGAATGGCATGGATAATTATTCTGCTATCAGTATATGGATAGATTAAAAATAGGAAATGATTGAGAGGGACATGGGAAGCATTATGGAAGAACAAAATGCGACGAGGCTTGTATATGATGAGGATGATATAGAAGACGCCAGAGAGAAGATTGCCAGAGAACCGTATCAGCTCGCAAAGGGTGCAGTACTGGAAGGAAGATATGTGATTGATGAAATTCTGGGATTTGGCGGATTCGGAATTATTTACAGTGCATGGGATAAGACATTGGATATCAGTGTTGCCATAAAAGAATATTATCCGGCAAGTATTGTGAATCGAAATCCGGGAGAAAAGCAGGTACGTGTTCTGTCTGAAAAGAAAAGAGAGGAATTTGAAAAAGGAATAGCTCGCTTTTTAGGAGAGGCACAGAGTACGATCCAGTTTGCTGAAAATAAAAACATTGTCCGCGTATATAATTACTTTCAGGAAAATGGAACGGCCTATTTGGTAATGGAATATCTGAATGGAGTCACATTAAAACAATATACTGAAAAAATGCCGGACAAAAAATTATCATATGAAGAAGTATTGAGAATCACACAAGGGGTTATTGCAGCACTAAAAGATCTACATAAAAAAGGTATCATTCATAGAGATATCAGTCCGGATAATATAATCATGTGTAAGGATGGAACTGTAAAGCTCATTGATTTTGGAGCAGCGCGTTTTACGGTAGAAACGGAGGAAGAACGGACAAGATCTATTATTTTAAAGCCCGGTTTTTCTCCGGCAGAACAATATCAGTCTAAGGGAAAGCAGGGACCATGGACAGATATTTATGCACTGGGAGCAACGATGTATCGGGCAATAACGGGAGTGCTTCCTGAGGAATCGACGGACCGCGTTGTAAACGATGAATTGAAAGAACCGATTTATTATGCGCCCCAGATGCCACAATATCTGAATAATATATTGATGAAGTGTATGGCTGTTCAGCCGGAACTGCGTTTTCAGACGGTAGAAAGTCTGGAGGCGGCGTTGTATCGCAAAAGGAAAATAACAAGTACAAAAAAAGAGCTCTTTCGAAGAAAGCTTGCCAGAGCGGTCCTGATCGCTGTGATTGCGTTTGGATTTTTGCTGCTTGGTATCAATGAGTATCGATATATTCAGGCTATAAAGAATAAGGCTAATTTGGAGAAAACAGAGGTTACAATCTGGGTGCCAATATCGAATGATGTGATGAAACAGGAGACGCAAAAGGCAGCATTTGAAGAGCAACTTACCGATTTCAGAAAAACATATCCAATGGTTGATCTATCGATCACCTATTTGGAAGAGGATGTCTATGCAGAAGAATTGAATGCGGCAATTCATGAAGACACAGGACCGGTTCTGTTTGAAAGCAGTTATCTGACGCAGGATAATCAGGAAGAATTGTCAGATCTGGGAGAAGCAATAAAGCTAATCAAACCGGAGCAATATCAGTTTGGAAGTCTTAGTACATCTTTTGCCAATGGAAAGCAGATCGCAACAGGATTTGATGTCCCTATTTTATTTGAAAATACTAATTTAGAAGAAAATGTAGCTGAAACAGATCAAAATAATAAAGAATTTTTTTTGCAGGGAAAAGCACCATCTTATGTTGGAACCATGGAAGACTATGAGGAAATACAGGATGCACTAGCTGGTATATACAGTGTCAGTCTGGCAGATTCAGGACAAATACAGTTTACAAATATCTGGGGAGTCAGTAAACACAAGCAAGAGGCACAGAGGAATGCGGCCTGTAGGGTAATTTATTATATGCTTAGTGAACAGGCACAGGATGTCTGGTATGTTCAGGAAAAGGAGGGCATTCCGTTGGAGAGCAATGTGTTGCAGACTTATTTGGATATTAATCCGGAGCTTGCTTTTATACATAATGTATCAGAAGAGCAGATAGAAGTGGTAGAATTTGATGATACAAAACTGGAAGAAATATATGAAAAAAATATAAACATGAAATGATGGAGCAAGAAGGGAGATAATCATGAAAAAGAAAACAATAAGAAAGATGATGCAGGTAGTTATGCTGGCAGGCGGATTTGCAATTGCCGGCTGTATGGCAGTTTCGGCGGAGGCAGAAGAAAACAGTGTATCTGTGAATGCCTGTCGGGAACTGGAAGATATAGGGGCTGATACAGCAACAGCCAGTGGATACGATCTGGGTGGAAATCTACACTGGTCTATTACGGGAAGTGAACTTGTGATCACCGGAACCGGCAGTGGTGACGGGCTGGATTATGCTGATAAAGATTGGCGGGATTATGCAGTTGCAATTAAAACGGCTAAAGTTTCTGTAACGGATGTAGCCTCAATGAATAGTTGGTTTTCAGGACTGAGTAATCTTGGTAGTATTGATTTTTCTGGAACAGATACTTCAAACGTAACAGATATGTATGGTTTGTTTGATGGCTGTGAAAAGCTGGCAAGTATTGATGTAAGTGATTTTAATACGAGTCGGGTAACAGATATGTCAAATATGTTTTCAGGTTGTAGCAGGCTAAAAAGTATTTCTTTGTCCGGTTTTGATACAAGTCAGGTAGAAAAAATGGATGCCATGTTTTATGGCTGTAGCAGTTTGACAACATTGGATCTGAGTTCTTTTTCGACAGCAAAAGTATGCAACATGTCTGATATGTTTTCGGATTGCAGCAACCTGCAGTCGGTAAATGTAAAAACATTCGTCACTTCAAATGTAACAGATATGTCCGGTATGTTTTACTCCTGCATGAAATTAAAAGCAGTGGATGTAGCTTCTTTTCAGACAGATCTCGTAACAAATATGGCTAATATGTTTTATGGTTGCAGTGGACTGACAGCATTGGATTTGAACAGGTTTAACACGGAAAATGTCACAGATATGTCGCAGATGTTTTGTAATTGTACAGCGCTTACAACACTGAATCTCAAGAGTTTTAATACAGCAAAGGTATCTGATATGTCCAATATGTTTAGTGGCTGTGAGGCGATCAGAAGTCTTGACCTGAGCAGTTTTTCGACAAAGCTGGTAAGTGACATGAAAAACATGTTTGAAAATTGTGTTGCATTGGAAAGTTTAAAACTTGGTGATTTTTCCAATGACAAGATCACAGATCTGAATGATTTCTTTTATGGACTGAAGAGTTTAAAAACTCTGGATCTTTCTACTTTCAAGACAGATAATGTTACAACATTTGAAGGCACGTTTGGTGGACTGGATAGCCTGACAGAGCTTGATCTGAGTGGATTCCAGACAGACAATGTTTATTCCATGAAAGGAATGTTCCAAAGTAGTAAAGGACTTGTAAAGATTGATGTATCCGGATGGTCTAATCCCAATGTCATTGATATGTCCAAAATGTTTTATGGCTGCAGTAATTTGCGGACCGTTAATCTGACCGGATTTCGGACAACATCTGTAACAGATGTGAATGGTATGTTTAGTGACTGTGAACAATTGCAGGCACTTGATCTGAGCAGTTTTACTACTCAGAATGTTGTAGATATGAAATATATGTTTTTGGGATGTAAGGCGCTGCAGGCACTTGATCTGTCAAAATTTGATACGACAGATGTGAACTATATGCAGCATATGTTCGAAGACTGCACAAATTTAAAGGTACTGAATCTAAAAAATCTGAATACGAGCAAGGTTGTTAACATGGAGTATATGTTCTGTAACTGTCAGGCATTAAAGAATTTGGACGTATCCTCTTTTGATACCCGTCAGGTTGAAAATATGGGTAGTATGTTTTATAACTGCAAGTCTTTGCAGGCTCTGGATGTCAGTGGGTTTGAAACCGGTAATGTAACGGATATGGGATCTATGTTTTCAAATTGCGCATCTTTAACAGCCCTGAATATCAGTAATTTTGTGATTGGAGATACAGTAGAAACAGAAACCATGTTTTGGGGATGCGACAAAATAATGACACTGACTGTTCCAAAACTGGTTATTCCAACGATAGAGTTGCCTTTTGATTGGGCAAATAAATATATCTGGGTGGATGCAAGTGGTAAAGAGTGCGATACAGTGGCTAAACGTCTGACAACACCTGCAACCTATAAAAGGGCGGTCAGAGTAGAAAAGGAAAAGAAAGAGGAGACGGAAGCAAAAAGAGCGGTTCTGAAAAAAGGAACAAAATTTACTTATGCAAAGTTGTATGCGATGTATATTGTAACGAGTGATAATGAAAACGATCCGCAGGTCGCATATATTGGTACAACCAATAAAAAACTGAAGACGATCAGTATTCCGGATTATGTTGATTATCAGGATGTTAGATATCGGGTAACCAGTGTGTCTGCCAAATCCTTTAAGAATAATAAGAAAGTGACAAATATTAAAATTTCATCTTCCATTACAGATATTGGCGCAAGTACTTTTGAGGGCTGTGTTAATCTGAAAACTGTTACTATTGGCAAGGGAATCAGAACAATTGGCAAAAATGCATTCAAGAACTGTAAAAAACTGCAGAAATTGACAATCAAGAGCACAAAGTTGAAAAAAGTAGGCGCCTCCGCACTGAAAAACGTATATAAGAAGTGCAAGATCAAGGTTCCAGCTAAAAAGGTGAAGGCATATAAAAAGGTGTTCAAAGGCAAAGGACAGAAAGCTTCTGTGAAGATCACGAAATAAAAAGAATCGCAATTTAGAGAAAAATAATACATACGAAGGAGATAACAGAATATGAAAAAGAAAATACAGTGGATCCTGTTTTTTGTATGCATTTTGGTAGTGACAGTAGGTTTAACTGTCCCGACACAGGCTGCAAAAAATAGGGCAGTGAAAGTAAAATGTAAAGCCTATATTGAAAATGGTCTTTATGAAAGAATGCTTGTTAAAGGATTAAATTCTAAAAATAAGGTTGTATGGAAATATAGAACTCCTAAAATTGGGGCTACTGAACTTGATGCAACCAAGTGTGTGCAACGAAAAAAACAGAATAGAGTGTATGTTTTCGAAGATGATAGAGTAGTTGTGTTCAGGTTAAGTGATGGGAAAAAATTATGGACAGCTGAGGTTAGCAGAAAAGGACATGTTTATAACTTTGATGAGCAGAATAATCTTTATGTAACCGGTTATTATGATCAAACTGTTTATAAAATTTCACCGAACGGGAAGCAAATATGGAAGAAGAGTTTGTGGGGAACAGATTATTATTGGGCTGAGAAGATTTTAATACGAAAAAAAAATATTGTCATCTTATATGACAATGGTGCTTTTACAGGTAAAGTATTTTTTAACAGAAAAACAGGAAAAGTTCAAAAAGTAATAGGTCGGAGATGGCCCTGATGAAGATGTTATAGCATTGTCTGGGAGAATATCACAGGTTTTGATATCACATGCAGAGAGAGTGAAAATAATGAAGGAAATATGTAAACAAAGTAAATGGATTAAAAATGTAATTGGTGCAATTGTATTTGGTTTATTCGTATTAACAGCCGGTATCTTATCGGTAAAAGCAGCTACTTTTACCTGTCCGACATTTAGCATTACAGATACTGAAGGAAATGCAGTAACAAATGAGTCGATTAAGGGAAAGGCAACGGTACTTATATTTACAACGAACTGGTGTACAAACGGAACCAGTACAATCGGTCAGTTGGGCAATGCTAACTGGTATCCTTGCCCGAATGTAAATGTAGTAGTTGGTATGCTTGGTGCTGATAAGCAGGCGACAACTGAATTTCATAATACATACGATTTTGAAGGTATGAGATTCTGTTACACCGAAACTACAAATGATATGACAACATTGGCATTTAATATGTTTCACAGAGCCGGTGGAGAAGGAAGTGAGGTTTCTACACCTCTTATATTTATTATTGATCCGAATGGCACGGTACAGTATGAATCAGAAGGTAGAAAAACAGCAGCACAGCTTGCAGACATTCTGGATGATTATGTAAGTCTGGACTATTCAATAGAGGGATGTCAGGCAGGTATTGGAAATGCTGAGTTTACCTATACAGGAGAAGCTAAGACACCGGTTGTTGGTGTGAAACATTCCTACGGCAGATATCTGACAAAAGGTGTAGATTACCGGTTGTCCTACGAAAATAATATAAACGCCGGAACAGCATATGCGGTTGTGACCGGAACCGGTTATGCGAAGGGAACGATCAAAGTACCATTTACGATCCAACCTGCATCTATTGATAATGCGGTTCTTGGTTATGTGACCAGTCAGAATTATACAGGATCGGCAATTACACCGGCGGTAACAGTTACTGTCAGAGGAAAGGTTTTACAAAAAGGGACAGACTATGTGGTTGCATATGCGGATAATGTCAATCCGGGAAATGCTGCACTCCGTGTTGTAGGCGTTGGTAACTATACAGGAAGTGTGACCGGTGCTTTTACCATTAATGAGCCGGTTAAGAGACAGGAAATTAAAGAATTTACCGTAAATAATGCGAAATATAAGATTGTTGGTGGAGAAGGCAGTAAAACAGTAGAGTTTGTAGGACTGCTGGACAAGAATAAAAAGAAGGTCACAATTCCACAATATACAAGCTATCAGAATGTAAAATACCGCGTCACGAAGGTTTCTTCTAAGAGTTTTCGTGGAAATAAGAAGATAAATACTGTAAGTATTGCATCTGGTGTAACAGAGATCGGTGCAAGTGCATTTGAAGGATGTACAAAGCTGAAAAACGTAACACTGGGTAAGGACATTAAAACTATTGAAAAGAATGCTTTTAAAAATTGTAAGAGTTTGCAAAAGCTAACTATCAAGGGCACAAAACTGAAATCAGTCGGAAAGACAGCCTTGAAAGGCGTAAATGCAAAGTGCAAGATCAAGGTTCCTGCTAATAAGGTGAAAGCGTATAAGAAGCTTTTTAAAGGAAAAGGACAGAAGAACACAGTAAAAGTTATGAAGTGAGAATTACTATGTGAATGAAGGTGTGAAGAGAATGGTGCAAGATGACGATGTGACTTTATTGTATGACGCAATCCAACCGGAAGAGGATCATTATGCTATGGGTATCTGTATGTTTGATAAATATGCAGAGGCCTGTATTGTGGGTTGTGAAAATATACAACATATGCACAAAATAATCAATAGAAATGGAGAGCTGGCGTTTCCCTATGATTATGATATTGACAGGGAACAGGCTTATGCCCAGCTTTTTGACGATATATTGGGTGCATTGGGACAATGGAAGAGTAAAATTGATACGCACATTGCTATAGCTATACCCAGCAGTACACCATTGATACAGCGAAAATCTATACAAGTGGAAATTGAAAAAAGAGGTTTTTGTGGGCAGTTGGTAAGCTATTCAGAGGTAATACCGTATAGCTATTTAAATAGCAAAATCAATGTTGATGGAAAAAATCTGAATGTATTACAAATCTTAAAATGTTCTGATGAGTATGAGATCATGATTTATGATGTAGGAGATGATGTTATTGATGTATGGAATTCGATAAGAGTAATAAATTTATCGACTCAAATTGGAATGGCTGTGTTTGAAAGTGGATTAAACTATGCAGATATCCAAATGGTTGTTTTAGACAAGAAAGTATCAGACGATGATAAGGAGATTATCACTGCGATATTTGGGAAAAATAGTGATGTAATAGAATTTGAAATGAACATAGCAAAGGCGGCGGCATTGAGAAGACGGTCCCGTTACTTGCTATGTATGCTACCAGTGGATACATTTCCGACAATTCTTTTGGCAAAGGATAAAAAGGGTAACTTTACAGTCCTTTTGATGAAGGATACTCCGATACCATGTAAGAAAAAGATTGAGCTAAAAAAGACAGATTATAATATAAGGAAATTTTCAATTTATGAAGTAAGATCAGGACGATTATTACCTAAAGTTGTAGGAACTTATGATCTGACGAAGCTATTAGATGAGGATAGTATAGGGGATATTATACAGATACAGGTGGAGATAGAAGTGGGGGGAAGTCTAAATATTATATTAAGTACTGAGAAGCAAAGTTGCCGTCTTCCCTATTGGAAAGAAGATTTGATAGAAGAGGATGAAGATACATCAAAATATATCAAAGAAATTTTTACAGATCTTCTCCCAGCCCTGGATAATTTGGATAGGAGTATTGCATATGTACGAGAAAAACAAGATGAGTCTTTGGGAAAAGGTCTGGAGGCTGTCAAAAACCAAATTATGGTTGTATTTGCACGAGCAGAGATAAGACCGATTAATGCGTTAAATCAGCCTTTTTCTGTAAAATATCATAATGCGTTGATGCATGATATGGATGAGACAAAGGGCGAAAATCTTGTCGTAGAGGAGTTGCAGAAGGGATATATGTATAAGGATGAAGTTATTCGTCATAGTCTGGTGAAGGTTGTTAATTAGCATGGAATATCAAGAAAAATAATTAGATATAGAGGATGAAAAAGGTGTAGATTATCGTTTGACCTATGAAAATAATATAAATGCCGGAACAGCATATGCGGATAATGTCAATCCGGGAAATGCTGCAATCCGTGTTGTAGGTGTGGGTAACTATACAGGAAGTGTGACCGGTGCCTTTACTATATCAGAATGTAAAATACCGCGTCGCGAAGGTTTCTTCTAAGAGTTTTCGTGGAAATAAGAAGATCAATACTGTAAGTATTGCATCTGGTGTAACAGAGATCGGTGCAAGTGCATTTGAAGGATGTACAAAGCTGAAAAATGTAACACTGGGTAAGGACATTAAAACTATTGAAAAGAATGCTTTTAAAAATTGCAAGATTAAAGTGCCATCGAGTAAGAAGAAATCATATCAGAGACTTTTTAAGGGAAAAGGACAGAAAGCGTCTGTGAAAATATCATAAGTGCGATAATTAAGAAAGTCAATATAATGCAACTGAATGTCAATGTAGTGAATGGATAAGCAAAAAAAGTGGGTATATTATTAGAAAAATGAAATAGCAATATCGTCATACATGAATAGTAAAGGAGAAATAATATGGCAAAAAAGGCACTTATCACAGGTGTGACCGGACAGGACGGCTCTTATTTAGCAGAGTTTTTATTGGAAAAGGGTTATGAAGTATATGGTATGATCCGCAGATCTTCCGTGGATTTCAGGGAACGTATTGCCCATCTGGAAGGAACACCGCATTTTCATTTGAAATTTGGAGATCTCGGGGATTCCATCAGCCTTGTAAAGCTGATCGGAGAGATCAGACCGGATGAAATCTACAATCTGGCAGCACAGTCTCATGTGCAGGTCAGCTTTGATGTTCCGGAATATACAGCCGACGTGGTAGCAACTGGTGTTCTCAGAGTACTTGAAGCAGTCCGTGTCTGCGGTCTCGAAAAGACCTGCCGTATTTATCAGGCTTCCACTTCAGAGCTTTACGGAAAAGTAGAAGAGGTTCCGCAGAAGGAGACAACACCGTTCCATCCGTATTCTCCATACGCAGTTGCAAAGCAATATGGCTACTGGATCGTGAAAGAATACAGAGAAGCCTATGATATGTTCTGCTGCTCCGGTATTTTGTTCAACCATGAAAGTGAACGCCGTGGTGAGACTTTTGTAACAAGAAAGATCACACTGGCTGCAGCGAGAATTGCACAGGGTAAACAGGATAAGTTGTATTTAGGTAACCTTGACAGTCTGCGTGACTGGGGATATGCAAAGGATTATGTGGAATGCATGTGGCTGATCCTGCAGCATGATAAGCCGGAAGATTTCGTGATCGCAACAGGTGTACAGCATTCTGTCAGAGAGTTCGCAACACTTGCGTTCCATCATGCAGGTATCGAAGTGGAATGGCAGGGAAGTGGAATGGACGAAAAGGGTATTAATAAAGCCAATGGCAAAGTGATCGTTGAAGTCAGCCCTGATTTCTACCGCCCGACTGATGTAGTAAATCTCTGGGGAGATCCGACCAAGGCAAAAACAGAGCTTGGCTGGAATCCGACCAAGACAAGCTTTGAAGAGCTGGTTGCCCTTATGACAAAGCATGATATGGAAAAAGTTGCGGTAGAGCGTGCGGAAGAACACATTAAGATGAATCTGGAAGAATACCTGGAAAAGGGCGTTGTAAAATAGACGTAATTTTTGAAGAAGGAAGAAGAAGGAAGAAGAGCAAATGATGGAAAAAGACGCAAAAATATATGTTGCAGGCCACAGAGGGATGGTTGGTTCTGCGATCGTAAGAGAACTGGAAAGACAGGGCTATCACAATATTGTAACAAGAACCCATAAGGAACTGGATTTGACGAGACAGGATGCTGTAGAGGAATTTTTTGCGCAGGAAAAACCGGAGTATGTGTTCCTGGCAGCAGCCAAGGTGGGCGGAATCGTGGCAAACCAGAATGCGCTGGCTGACTTTATGTACGATAATATGATCCTGGAGATGAATGCGATCCACAGTGCATGGAAGAACGGCTGTAAGAAGCTGGAATTCCTTGGATCTTCCTGCATTTATCCGCGTATGGCACCACAGCCGATGAAGGAAAGCTGCCTTTTGACTTCAGAACTGGAGAAGACAAATGAAGCATATGCGCTTGCGAAGATCTCCGGTCTGAAATATTGTGAATTTCTGAATAAGCAGTATGGAACAGATTATATTTCCGTAATGCCGACCAATCTGTACGGTCCAAATGATAACTATCACCCAACACATTCCCATGTACTGCCTGCGCTGATCCGCAGATTCCATGAGGCAAAAGAGGCAGGACTTAAGGAAGTAACGTGCTGGGGAGACGGTTCACCGCTGCGTGAGTTCTTATATGTGGATGATCTGGCTAACCTTTGTGTGTTCCTGATGAACAACTACAGCGGAGATGAGACAGTCAACGCCGGAACAGGTAAGGAGCTGACGATCAAAGAGCTGACAGAGCTTGTGGCAAAGGTAGTAGGATTTACGGGAGAAATCAAGTGGGATACAAGTAAGCCAAACGGAACACCGAGAAAGCTTCTGGATGTTTCAAAGGCTGAAAGCCTTGGCTGGAAATATAAAACAGAGCTGGAAGACGGTATCAGGCTTGCTTATGAAGACTTCCTGCACAATCCAATGCGCGCAGAACGATAAAATTTAAAAGCTACTACTTATGTGGTAGCTTTTATTGTATAAAAATGAAGGAGAGAACATATGAACATTGTCTTATTATCAGGTGGTTCTGGAAAACGTCTGTGGCCACTCTCTAATGACATCAGAAGTAAACAATTTATTAAAATATTTAAAAAAGAAGACGGCTCTTATGAGTCTATGGTGCAGCGGGCCTATAACAAGATCAAGACGGGGGATGCAGATGCCACAGTTACGATTGCAACTTCTAAAACACAGGTTTCAGCAATTCATAATCAGTTGGGTGACAATGTGGGAATTTCTATTGAGCCTTGCAGAAGGGATACTTTCCCTGCTATTGCATTAGCTACTGCTTACTTGGTAGATGAAATGAAAATAAATCCGGAAGAATCAGTAGTAGTTTGTCCGGTTGATCCTTATGTTGAAGATGATTATTTTACAGCATTAAAAGATCTGTCAGATCAGGCAGACAAGGGTGAGGCAAATTTGGTACTGATGGGAATTGAACCCACATATCCGAGTGAAAAATATGGTTATATCATCCCGAAAACTGCAGAGCATACTTCGATGGTTGAGACTTTCAAGGAAAAACCAACAGCGGATGTGGCGGCGGAATATATAAAGCGTGGCGCGCTTTGGAATGGCGGTGTCTTTGCATATAAATTGAAGTATGTGCTTGAGAAAGCACATGAACTGATTGACTTTACAGATTATCAGGATTTATTTGATAAGTATGATACTCTTACAAAAATTTCGTTTGATTACGCTGTGGCAGAAAAAGAAGACAAGATTCAGGTGCAGCGTTTTGCGGGACAATGGAAGGATCTTGGTACATGGAATACACTGACGGAGGCAATGGAGGAATCTGTTGTTGGAAAAGGTGTCTTAAATGATACCTGCTCTGATGTGCATATTGTCAATGAAATGGACGTGCCCGTGCTTGCAATGGGATTGCATGATGTGGTTATTTCTGCTTCGCCGGATGGCATTCTGGTATCTGATAAAGAACAGAGCAGCTATATCAAGCCTTATGTGGATAAATTCGAGCAGCAGATCATGTTTGCGGAAAAATCATGGGGAAGTTTCCGGGTGCTGGATGTGGAAGGGACTTCAATGACGATTAAAGTGACCTTAAATCCGGGACATAGTATGAATTACCACAGCCACAAAAACCGCGATGAAGTATGGGTTGTCATTGCGGGATCGGGCAAAACGGTAGTTGACGGCTTTGAGCAGATGGTCAAAGCGGGTGATGTGATCACAATGGCAGCAGGATGTCGTCACACAGTTTTTGCAGATACAGAACTTCGACTTGTAGAGATCCAGCTTGGCAAGGATATCAATGTACATGATAAGCAGAAGTTTGAGTTGGAGATTTAATGTATGAGAGATCTCAGGACATGGGCAATTATAACAATACTAGTGTTATCTGTTATAGGATGCGGAAAAACAGAAACACCTGATCTGGAGTCAGATGCTAAAGTAGAGGTCATAAACAGTGAGGAAAATGCGCAGGAGCCGGATGAGAACCGATTTACCAGACGGGAAACGGTAGCAGAGGATGCTGGCCCGGATAAGTTTACAAGGCGGGATATGGAACAGAGGGATACTGTGGAAGAAACAGAGACTTTGCTACCAATCAATAAGACTCTGCAAATGTGGTTTGCCAGTGGTGCAGGTGCCTGGGGAACAGAATTGGAGCTGCAGCCGGACGGAACCTTTAGTGGACGATATTGGGACGATGATATGGGAGCTACAGGAGAGGGGTATCCCAATGGAACACAATCTAGGGCAATTTTTTCCGGGCAATTTGAAGATATTGTAAAAGTCAATGATTATACCTATTCCATGAAACTGTATCAGCTTAACATAGAAAAGCAGGAAGAAACAATAGAAGACGGGGTTCTTTATATTCCAAGTGAAGCATATGGAATCAGTGGAGGAAAAAATTTTTTGTTCTATACGAAAGAAGCACCTATGGGCGAATTGCCTGAGGAATTTTTAGAGTGGGGATGGCTGCCTGCGGTGATCAATTATGAATATCAACCAACGGATCTGCTTGGGCATTTTGGCTTGTATAATGAGGATGGAATGTACGGTTTTTATGCGTCTGACTCACAGTACTAAATCCAAAGAAGGTGTGGGGCTTATGCACCCCACATCTTCCGGTATTCACTGATGCTGCAGCCTTTCACTTTTTTAAAAACACGGCTGAAGTAGTATAATTCGTGGAATCCCACTTCATGGCCAATCTCTTCAGCTGATTTATCGGTAAATCGAAGCAGGCGTTTGGCATGTGTAATACGAATATTCGCAAGATACTTGTTGATAAAGGGATAGGGCAATGTCATAAGCTTTATGATGCCAATGCATGAGAATATTCAACTTGAACGGGAGAATACAGAAAAGGAGCGGCAAAAAGTAGATGATGCAGTGCAAAGAGCAAATGATGCAGTTAAAAGAGCTGCTGAGTTGGAAGCTGAGGTAAAAAGACTGCAGGAGCTATTGAAATAACTGATGAACCGAACGAAAATTAAACAAGCATTTGCAGAGTATACAAATAAATATAATGCATCTGATCCGAAGATCAGGCTGAAGATCGACCATACGTATCGTGTGGCGGCACTTGCAGAGCGCATTGCCCGAACAGTTACGGATATACCCATTGACAGGGATCTTGCGTGGACAATGGGGATGCTCCATGACATAGGCCGTTTTGAACAGGTGAAAAGGTATGGCACTTTTGTGGATAGTGAGTCGATAGATCATGCAGAGCTGGGGATAACGATCCTGTTTGAGGAGGGGCTTCTTATACAATTCGGAGATTTTACACCGGAGGAACAGGAACTTCTCAAAGTCAGCATTGAAAATCATAACAAATACAGAATTCCGGAAGGTATGTCTGCGGAGAAAACTGCATATTGCAATATATTGCGTGATGCAGATAAGATCGATATTTTCCGGGTAAACTGTGATACACCGCTTGAAGATATTTATAATGTATCGACTGCGGAACTGAAGCAGGCAGCAGTATCGGATTTGGTGAAAAAATGCTTTATGGAGAAGCACACGGTGCTTCGCAGCCTGAAGCATACGCCGGTTGACAATCTGGTAGGACATGTTTGTCTGGTATTTGAACTGGTCTATCCGATCAGTGTACAGATTGCAAAGGAGCAGGGATATGTGGACAAGCTGATGCAGTTTGCGTCGGACAATCCGGATACGAATGCATGGCTTTCTCATATGCGGGAGCATTTATGGAGCAGTTGATTGGAAAGTTGGGGTGTTTCGCGTGGGGATTTCCGTAGAGCCCTGCAGAAGAGATGCTTTTCCGGCGATTGCGTTAGCGACAGCTTATCTTGTCGATGAAATGAAAGTCGGTCCGGAGGAATCGGTGGTAGTCTGCCCGGTTAATCCCTATGTATAGGATGATTATTTTGCTGCCCTGAAAGATCTGTCTGAGCAGGCGGTAAAAGCGGGCGATGTGATCACGTTCCCCACATTCTTCGGTATTCACTGATGCTGCAGCCCTCCACCTTTTTAAAGACGCGGCTGAAGTAGTACAGTTCGTGAAAACCAACCTCAGCACCGATCTCTTCGGCGGATTTTCCGGTGAAGCGCAGTTCACGCTTGGCATGGGTGATGCGGACATTTAAAAGGTAATTGTTGATGGTAACACCAAATTGCTCTTTAAAGATTCTGGTGAGATAATATTTGTTGATGAAGTATCGTTCGGCGAGATCGTCGAGCGATATTTTTTGCGCATAATTCTGGTCAAGATACTCCCGGACATGCCACAGGCTGGTGCGCTTGGTATGTGCGGGCATACTGTCCGGATGCCAGCTGTCCTCCATCAGCAGGGTTAACAGGGCAGAAAGCCCTTCGTTGATCTGCATATCCCGGACATAAGAATTGCCGGATACCATGCTGTAAAGATGGTTAAAACAGTCCTCATAAAGAGAAAATGCATTTGCATGAAAGGCGGGCAGACCGCCGCGCTCCTTATACTTCTGGTAGATACCATCGATCGAGGGACCGTTAAAATGCACCCAGGAAAGACTCCAGAGGTCATCTTTTGTTTCGTGAAAATAGGCAGACCTGCAGTCAATAAAAACACAATCCCCAACGCTGAGTGGATAAGTATTATGGGCATAATGCAGCTCCCCGGAGCCGGATCGTACCATAAAAAAAAGATAGGAATCCAGATCTTCACGTTTGCTGATATGTGGTTTTTGTGCCTGCAAGGTGCCAATTTCCTGTACGTGTAAAAGGGAAGTTTTGGCAAACTCTGAGGGAGTATAAATGATCCGGGTCGTATTGACGAGATCACCGTGAAATAATGCCTGCTGTTCCATGAAAAAACTCCGTTTCTGTAAGATCTTTTCTATATAGTATAGAAGTTCAAACTAAAAGTCAATATAATGCAAATGAATGTCAATACAATGAATGGATAAGGCAGAAACATGGGTATATTATAATAAACAGAAAATAGCAATATCGTCACGTATAGCAGAAAGAGGTAAAGCAAGTGATGGAAAAAGACGCAAAAATATATGTAGCAGACCACAGAGGAATAGTTGACTCTGCGGATCGTAACAGAACTCGAAGACGGTATCAGACTTGCTTATGAAGATTTTCTGCACAATCCGATGCGCGCGGAGCGGTAAACTATAATAGCTGACGTATGGCAGAATCAGAAACCAAAAAGGAAGAAATAATTTATGTTAGAACTGAAAAATATATGTTATGAAGTAGAAGATAACAAAGAGATCATCCGGGATATCAGTCTGCAGATCGAGGATCATTTTGTAGCGATCACCGGACCGAATGGTGGAGGTAAGTCAACGCTTGCAAAGATCATTGCGGGAATTGTGACACCGACAAGCGGTCAGATTCTGCTGGATGGTGAGGATATCACAGGATTGAACATCACAGAGCGTGCCAATAAGGGCATCAGTTTTGCATTCCAGCAGCCGGTGCATTTTAAAGGACTGACAGTCCGTGATCTTATCACGATCGCAGCGGGGAAAAAGCTGAGTGTCAATGAGATCTGCGATATTTTGTCGGAAGTGGGGCTTTGCGCGCGGGAATATATTGACCGCGAGATCAATAACAGTCTTTCCGGCGGAGAACTGAAGCGTATTGAGATCGCCATGATCACGGCAAGAGGAACAAAGCTTTCCATCTTTGATGAGCCGGAAGCAGGTATTGACCTCTGGAGCTTCAACAGCCTGATCCGTGTTTTCGAAAAAATGCGGGATGAGATTCAGGGAACGATCCTGATCATTTCCCATCAGGAACGTATTCTGGATATTGCGGAGAAGATCATTGTGATTGCGGATGGACAGCTGAAAAAGACCGGTACAAAGCAGGAAGTGCTGCCTGAGCTTCTCGGAACAGCAAAGGCATGTCAGACACTGACAGAGAAGTTGTAGGAGGTAGAGCCATGGACTTAATACAGAAAAATTTACTCGAGCAGGTTGCCGGACTGCATGAAATTCCGGAAGGCGCTTATAATATCCGGGCCAACGGACAGAAAATGGCAAGAAACACAACCGCCAATATTGATATTGTGTCCAAGACGGACAAAGATGGAATCGACATTATCATAAAGCCGGGAACGATCAATGAAAGTGTACATATTCCGGTACTCCTGTCGCAAAGTGGTTTGCAGGAATGTGTTTACAATGATTTTTATATTGGGGAAGGCGCAGATGTCACGATCGTGGCAGGCTGTGGGATCCACAATTGCGGCGTGGATACATCGCTGCATGCAGGAATCCATACCTTCTATCTGGAAAAGGGCGCGCATGTCCGTTATATTGAACGCCACTACGGAGAAGGTGACGGTAACGGCGAAAATATCATGAATCCGCAGACGATCGTGCACATGCAGGAAGGTTCGTACATGGAGATGGAGACAACCCAGATCAAGGGGATCGATTCGACGGAGCGTATCACGCGTGCGGATATGGCAGAAAATGCAACACTTGAGATCCGTGAGAAGATCATGACACACGGCAGACAGTATGCCAAAACTGACTTTGTGGTGGATATGAACGGAGATGGCTGCAGCTGCAATCTGGTATCACGTTCTGTTGCCAAAGGGCATTCCAAACAGGAATTTTTCTCTGTAATGAATGGGAATGCTGCCTGTGCGGGACACAGCGAATGTGACGGTATCATTATGGAGAACGGTGTGGTGTCCGCAAGCCCGCAGCTTACTGCCAACAATATTGAGGCAAACCTGATCCACGAAGCGGCAATCGGTAAAATTGCCGGAGAACAACTGATCAAGCTCATGACACTCGGACTGACAGAAAAAGAAGCTGAGGAGCAGATCATTAACGGATTTTTAAAATAAGAAACAGAGGGTACCTATGAACATCTATTTTGCACCACTGGAAGGCATTACAGGATTTGTTTTGCGAAATGCATATGAATCCTGCTTTCCGGGAACGATCGATCGGTATTTTGCACCCTTTATCGCAGCCAGTTGTCGAAAGAAGCTGGCTGCCCGTGATTTAAGGGATGTTTTGCCCGAAAACAATACAGGGATCTGTCTGATCCCGCAGCTTCTTGCAAATAAAGGAGAGGATTTTATATCCACAGCGCAGATGCTGTATCAGTTTGGCTATCGGGAACTGAATCTGAATCTTGGTTGCCCATCGGCAACTGTTGTCACCAAGAAACGCGGCGCAGGGCTTCTGGCAGAACCGGAGCTTTTAAAGGTATTTCTGACGGAATGTTATGACTGGGCCGAGGGAAAAGGTATAAGGCTTTCTATTAAAACAAGGATTGGGATGGCGGAGGAAGTGGAATGGGAGAAGATGCTTTCTCTGTATGAAGCTTTTCCTGTTTCAGAGCTGATCATCCATCCGCGCCTGCGGGAAGATTACTATCAGGGAAGAATCCGTGAAGAAGCGTTTGCAAAGGCTTACAGAAAAATCTGCACGGAGCACGAACAGCCTGCGGTGCAGCTGTGTTACAATGGAGATATTGTAAGAAAAGAACAGGTACAGAAGTTAGCAGATGCTTACCCAAAGATGCCTGCTGTGATGATCGGCAGAGGCTTTTTGATGCGGCCTGGGTTTACGGAAAAGCTATCGGTGCGATCCGGGAATCTGCCGGGAGAAATAACAGAATCTGAAAGCCGGGAAACGGGAAAAGCCATGAACAGTGATAGGCTGTGGATATTCCACGAACGGATCTACGAAGGCTACAGGGCTTATCTGCAGGGCGACAAGTCGGTCCTGTTCAAGATGAAGGAGTTGTGGAGCTATCTGCAGGTCGGTTTTAATGAGATTGCAGGAGGAAGCAGCCCCAAAACAGATAAGCTGATGAAACAGCTGCGGAAATGCAGTACATGCGCTGATTACGACAGCGTGATCCGGCAGCTGAAACTGCTCTGCAGACAGAACTTAAAATGAACCTAAAACAGGAAAGAGGTTTTGCACAAAGCAAAGCCTCTATTTTTGTGAATTTCGTCTGCGAAAAACAGCTGTCTTTCGGTTGCAAAAGCAGGGGGAATAATCGATAATAGAATAGTGTCATATTTTCAATGCGCTAGTGGCAAAAATAAATAGGGCATAGAATAAGTATTGTATAAGGAAGGGAGATTTCATGAGAAAGAAGAGTTTAAACGGAAAGCGTGTGATGGCGCTTGCACTTGCTTTTTCTCTGGTGCTGGGAGAAGCATCGGCAGTGGTGGCTGCACCGGCAGATACCTCTGCGGCTTACGAAACGGAAACAGCTGCTGAACAGGAACAGGGAACGGAGTCGGCAGAAGAAGCTGTGGCACCGGAAGCAGAGACAGCAGAAGAAGCTGCAGCACCGGAAAGCGTAGAAACAGAGGTACAGATACCGGAGACGGAAGAGACAGAGGAGGCAGCACCGGAAGCCGGTTCTGTGGCAGAGGCTGAGGAGACAAGCGTTTCAGAAAATGATACAGAGAGCACTGTTTCAGAGAATGATGCGGATCTGGATGCAGATGAGGCATATGATGGAAGCATTTCAAAAGTGATCGGTCTGGAGGCATCGGGAAGAAGCTATGACGGCAGCTTTAAGGATGATAATGGGAATATCGTATATCGTTATATTACGGTCCGGGATGCAGCCACATGCGTGGAAGCACCGGGAAAAATTGAAGCAAATGCCGCAACGGGACTTTACAGCTATAACGGAAAACTTTATAGATATGCATCATATGATAAATATCTGAATGTTACAACTTTTAGATCCTATAATGAAATTGCATTGCTGGGCAATCCAAAATCAGCTTATCTGGATGCTGCTACCCAGTTATATAAAGTGAACGGAACCTATTACAGCGACCTTGGTACAGTTAACATAAACGGAAAAGAATGTGCTTATTATTATGTAAATGCAGAAAGCAATATGCCGATGACAGGCAGCTTTTCCGATGATACAGCAGGTCTTCGGGCTTTCAGGAAGCAGTATGGCCGTTATACAAGATCAGATGCTTATTATCAGAAGCAGGGGCAGAATAAATATGACGTTTCACCGGATTATTATGCAGTAGGTGGCAAATGTTATAAAAATGCAGGCTACCATTCTGTTTATGAAGGCGGAAAACGTATCAAAAAGTACTATGGATATACGGAGATTGCATTAAATGCGCAAAATGTTACATTCAGCTGGAATACCCTTCATATAAAAGCCGACCAGAAAAACAGCGCCGGACAGGAGCTTTTAGTCGGATATGAAGTGGAGGTAAACGGCGCTCTTTTAAATACCGATTACAATGCACATGAAAAATCCGGCACACCACACCGGATGAGTTCTTATACCGGATTTACTTATGACAAGTACCTGACAAACGGTCAGTCAGTCAGACTGCGTGTACGTGGTCTGTACTATCATCAGGAAAATAAGGTGATCACAGAAAATGGTGTACAGAGTGGAAATACAGTCAATGTGATCGATGCATTTGGCGAATGGTCTGAACCATATACTTATACACATACAGCACCACAGGCGGTTGGTGCGGTTCCTTCTGTGACAGCCAGATATATTCCGGTAGCAACGGAGGTAAGCGGGTCAGGATATTCGACTAATAAAAATAAGATCCGTATTACGTACACAACAGTGGCAAATTGTGAAGATTATCGTATTTACAGAATTACTTCCAAAAAGGCGATCAGTCTGACAACAGCTAATTTTAGCGACGTTTATTATAAGGACAGTGCAACATTACAGAAACTGGGGCTGAGCACGTCTGATTTTGCCGTAAATTATTTCTATTCCAGCGATACGGGCGAGCTTGAATTAACAACGGATAAAAATTACAGCTATTACTATTTTGCAGTTGTACCGTCAAGCCTGGCTGATTATGAAAAATATTATAATGATCAGAGTCTCGATACGATCAAAGCGGTAGCAAGTGTAACTGCTGTCCGGAATACACAGGTACTGACACCTGTAACCAATCTGCATGTGGAAAAATATTCCAATAATGACAGCAATTATGGAACAACAGGACCGAGACTGGTATGGGACGGAACAGATAAAAATGTAGTTGTATTTGCATATGAGGCAGCATCATTCCCGGCATATTATACGACAAAATTCCAGAAACCGAGTTCTGCAGATGGAAAAATGGAGTATCAGCTTTCGGATGCAGATCAGCTGGCATTAAATAAAGTGAAATATACAACAGAATCCGCCTCTTATAATGAGAGCACGGCAATGAGTAATATGAATCTGGTACCTGGCAGAACTTATTATTTTGTCGCATATACCTATGACAAGAGTCTGCAGACCGGTGATCAGACACCGATCACTTATAAGACGACAAAGAAAATAAAGATAAACGGTGTAGAAAAGACGACACCGGTTACTTACAGTTATGATTCTTACATACCGATCAGTGCGCCGTCTAATATGGTAAGCTATAAATATGCAAAGCCGGATAAACCGACTGTTTCCACTTATGCGACAAAGAACAGCGTAAAGCTGACTGTCGGCGGATATAACACAGGTTATGAAATCTATCGCAAGAGTGGTAAGAAGTTTAAAAAGATTGCGACTATGACAGATGATGTTTATACGGACACAGGTCTGAAAAATGGCGTATCTTATACTTATAAGGTTCGTGGTTATTATTACAACCGTGATACGAAAGAGAAATATTACAGTGATTACAGAGTGGTCACAGTAAAAGCAGCAGATGCGGCCAATATTTCTGTTTCCGTTACAAAGGCATCCAAGTCTTCTGCAAAGATCAAGTGGACGAAGGTACCGAATGCCGTAAAATATGAAATTTATCGTTCCAGTTCTGAAAATACGGATCCGAAGACGATTTCCAAGAAATTCAGTGCGTCCGGCAGGAAAGATTACTTATCGGATAACCGCTATGAGCTGATCAAAACACTTGGAAAATCCAAAACAAGTCTGACGGATAAGAAGCTGGTAGCAGATCAGAAATACAGCTATGTTGTTATTGCTTATTATAAGGCAGGCGGTAAGACGGAATATGTATCCGGTGGCGGTTCTGCATTGATGGCATTGGATACGACTGTCAAAAATGTATATGGTGAAGTAAACGGCTCCAATGCAAAGATCACATGGGACAAGGATACATTTGCTGCGAAATATGAGCTGGAATACACCATGTTCGATATCAACGGATATGCAAAGAATACAACACCGCTCAAGGCTTCTACAAAGAAAAACACTTATACCATCAAGGGACTTGGTGCAGGAGAGACTGTAACAGTTCGTATCCGTGCGGTAGGAAAAGGAAACGTATACGGAAGATGGACAGCAGCTTCCAGCTGGTCTTCCTCCTTTAACAGTCTTGCACCGGTCAAAGGTATTAAGGCTTCTGCTGTGACAAAGAAGACATCTGACGGCAAGACGGTCAATGGTGTTAAGATCACATGGAAAGCAGTAAAGGGAGCAAAATACTACAAAGTATACCGTTCTGTCTATGAAGGCACTTATGACAAAGATAAGAAACTGTATTATCTGCCATCAGGTTCCTTGATCAAGAAGGACGGAAATGATGATTTCTACTTTACTACTTCTTCTCTGAGAACGGATGGCTACAGAGACAACAGCAGCTATGAAAGCTATGAAGAATATAACGGTGTGACAGGTTCTGTTGTTGGTACTACCGCTTATGATTATGAGGATGTTCCTGCAGGTGTGACCTATTATTACACAGTCAAGGCTTATGGGGAAACACCGATGGCCGGAACGGATTCCAACGTATATTCGGTTATGTCTTCCAAGGCTGCCAAGGTAACTGCAGACGGTATCAACACCCTTACACTGAAAAACAGCAAGAAGGGTAAAGTCAGTGTAACCTTCAATGCTGTACCGGGCGCAAAGAAGTATACGATTTACCGTGCAACAAAGAAAAA
>Ga0129311_1000198_pt1 | contig 55624 bp, 54 predicted proteins | sample Go1ome_FD_94435 | JGI IMG/M metagenome (GOLD analysis project Ga0129311, IMG submission 94435) | Western lowland gorrila individual fecal microbial communities from Wisconsin, USA - Go1022B metagenome | ecosystem: Host-associated > Mammals > Digestive system > Large intestine > Fecal | place...
CATAAGAGAGCACCTCCGATATGTTTATTTTTGGTCATTTAAACAATATCATTTTTGGTACTCTCTTTCAATATTTTTTCAATCTATTTGTGACATATCTATTTTAAACCTATATTTTTATTAAAAGTTAAAATATATTAATTATAAACTTTCTTGATAATCATACCCTAAATGTTTATATGCTGGTGGAAGTACTTGTCTTCCTCGTATTGTTCTTGCAATAAAGCCTAATTGGATTAGATATGGCTCATATACATCTTCTATTGTTTCAACTTCTTCTCCTATTGTTACTGCTAATGCTTCTATTCCAACAGGTCGTCCTGCATATTGTACTATCATTGTGTCTAGTATTTTTCTATCTATTTCGTCCAAGCCAAGTTCATCTATTTCAAGCTTATTTAAAGCCATTTTTGCAAGTTTTAGAGTAATATTTCCATCTCCTAAGACCATTGCATAATCACGAACTCTTTTTAATAACCTATTTGCAATTCTAGGTGTTCCTCTTGAACGTCTTGCAATTTCTACTGCCGCATCTTCTTCTATTTCAACTTCTAATATTTTGCTTGTTCTTTTTACAATTGTTGTTAAATCTTCAATTGAATATAATTCAAGTCTATGTACAATTCCAAATCTATCTCTTAGAGGGGTTGTTAATGAACCTGCTCTTGTTGTTGCACCTATTAAAGTAAACTTCGGTAAATCAAGTCTTATTGACCTTGCACTTGGTCCTTTACCTATCATAATATCTAATGTGTAATCTTCCATTGCGGGATACAAAATTTCTTCTACATTCTTATTTATTCTATGTATTTCATCTATAAACAAAATATCATATTCAGAAAGATTTGTTAGAATTGAAGCTAAATCTCCAGGTTTTTCTATTGCTGGACCAGATGTTATTTTTATATTTGCCCCCATTTCATTTGCAATAATATTTGAAAGCGTAGTTTTTCCAAGCCCTGGAGGTCCATATAAAAGAACATGGTCTAAAGCCTCTTCTCTTTTTTTTGCAGCCTCTATATAAATTTTCATATTTTCTTTTACTTTACTTTGTCCAATATATTCTTCTAATGTTTGCGGTCTTAAAGAATTTTCTAGTCTCTCTTCCTGTGTACTTTCTATATTGGGACTCATTAGATTATTTTCGTCCATCTATCTTCCTCCTAATTGCCTCTGTTTTAATTATTTTATATGAAAAAAGAATACTTTGCAAGTATTCTTTAAAAACTAATATTCTTTTTTGACTTTTTTTAGTGTTCCAAAAAGTCTGGAATTTTAAGAGTGTCCCAAAAAGTTCGAAAGTATACACAAAAAAATTCGGCTACTGCCGAATTTTAATATTTTCTATGCTCTTGGATGAGCATTTTTATAAACTTTTCTTAGACTTTCATCTTGGAATTGCATATATACCTGTGTTGATGATATGTCTGAATGTCCTAGCATTGTTTGTATTGCTTTTAGGTCTGCTCCATTTTGTAAAAGATGTGTTGCAAATGAATGTCTTAAAACATGTGGTGTAATATCTTTTGTAATATGAGCTTGTTCTTTATAATATTTTATTATCTTCCAAAATCCTTGTCTTGTTAATCTTTTTCCATTTATGTTTACAAATAAAGCTGTTTCATTTTCATTTTTAATAATTATATCTCTTGCATTTTTTATGTATTCTTTTAAAGCTTTTAAAGACATTGTTCCTAATGGTATGTTTCTTTTTTTATTGCCATTTGTACAAACAACAAAACCTTCTTCAAGATTTACATCTTCTATATTTAAAGAAATTATTTCTGTAACTCTCATTCCTGTTGCATAAGCAAATTCTAACATTGCTTTATCTCTAATTCCTTTTAAATCAACATTACTTGGTTGTTCAAGAAGTAGAGCAACTTCGTTTGATGTTAAAACACTTGGAATTCTTTTTTCTATTTTTGGAGATTGTATTCTATCTGTTGGGTCTTGTTTAACTTTCTTGTTTTTTAATTCATATTGATAAAAAGACCTAATAGATGCAATACATCTAGATATTGTTGATGGTTTTTTTCCAACACTTTGTAAATATTCTATATAATCTTTTATTTCTTTTTCTTCTATTTTATTATAATTTTTTCCATTTTCATCTAAATAATTTTTAAATTGTTTTAAATCTCTTTTATATGATTGTAATGTATTATCTGATAATTTTTTTTCGTTTTCTAAAAATTCATAATAAAGTTTCAATTGTTTTTCCATCACTATACCCCTATTCATTTTATTTTGTATTTACATAAACTATTATAGTTATATCAAACATTTACTATTTTGTAAATAGTTTTTATAAAAAAACTTAAAAATAATTAACGACCATTTTTAGCATATTATTTGAAATAAATACTTCTACTAAAGATGCTATAACTAGCAATATTGCCATAATTCCACAAAATACTATATGCCTTATTATCTCCAGTTTTATGTTTTCTTTTCGCTTATCTTTTATTATTGATTTATAAAGTTTAAAACCACTCACGGCAATTGCAATTATAGTAGGCACAAAAATTATATTTTGCAATAGCAAATTACTTAGCAAAAATGCTAGTCCTTTTGATGTTCCTAAAACAGCAATGCAACTGGAAATTGTATACCCCAAACAAAATCCTCTATAAATAATCAAACTAAACACCACGGGAATTCCAATTACTGTAGTCCCAAAAAAGCATATTAACAATGCCACTCCAATATTTTGCCACAAACTAGCTTTTAAAAGTTGCATGTTGTTGATATCTTCGATGCTTTTTATTTTCTCTATAAAATTATTTATGTAATTGCTTATATTGGTAAATTGTTCTTCTTTTACATTATTTATAAATAAGACTCCAGAAAAAATTCCTATTATAAATAATATTAAAATTATTAAATATTCTCTTTTGTTTGTGATTAAATGGTTTAGTACCATTTCTTTAATTTTATGGGTTTTTCTTGAGTTTTTCATGTTCAATTTTCTCCTTAATTCTTTTATACATAATGTGTATTCAAAATAAGGAGATTTAGAACTTTCATTTCTATAAATTTATATAATCATTTTTGTTTTATTTTTTAGCCTCTACTTTTCCATAGTTTCCGCCACCGCCAGAATGTACTTTCATGTTTCCAGTTCTGGCATTTTCAATATTTAATGCTGCCTTTGTTCCTACAACTGCTTCTATGTCATCATAAGATAATTTGTGCAAAATATTCATTTCTGTTTCAAATGTTTTTAGTAAATTTTCTATTGTCTTTCTTCCAACACCTGGTATGAATTGTAGTGGTACTTGATATATGTATGGAGGCCTATTTGCAGGACTTTTTGTTTCTTTTTTATCTTTGATTAGCTCAATTCTATCAAAAACACCAAATGTAACTTTTTTACTTCCACAATATGGGCACTCATTTACAGGTTCTTTAGTTTCTATTACTTTATTGCAATTATCACAAAATGTTCTGTGGTATTTTCCAAGTTTAGGATCTAAACCATAGTTTGCAAGGATTTTTCTTCCTTCTTCGCCTTTCATAGCTTTTACTATTTCTTTAAATGATATGTCTTCAACTTGCATTTTATTGTATTCTCTTGCAATTTTGGGAAGAGAGTGTGCATCTGAATTTGTTAAAAATGTTTTATCTTCTAGTTCTGAAATTGTGTCTGCTAAAAATGTATCAGAACTTAATCCTAACTCAACTGCAAATATTTTATCAAATTTTTCTTTAAAAATATCTTTCATTCTATCTACGCAATTTCCATAATAGCTTTTAAATGGCGTAAACGCATGTGCTGGAACTAAAATACCATTATATCTTTCTACCATATCGATTAGGTCATATCCAGATAAATCTGTTCTTTGTGTGCTTAGTGTGATATTTTTTAAATGATGGCTTAATTCATTTGAAAATGCTTTTATATCTTTTAAATGTGGGAAATAGCAAAGATTATGAGCTGCACCTTTTTTGCCATCACGGCTTACCTCTGAAGTTTCTACTTCACTTCCCAATATTATACAAACTTTATCTTTGTATATAATTCCTCCATCTTCTAATTCATATGCATCTCCTGTTTTTAGGAAGTTTTCAATATCTTCTATTACATAAGGTGAAGCACAATCTATTATTCCGCAAACATTAATCCCCTTTCTCTCAGCACATTCTTTTGCTATGTTTGCAAAATTTAAAGACCTTGCTGCTGTAATTTTTACTGGTTTTCCGTTTTCTGCTCTCCCAATATGTATGTGTAAATCTGCAAAAATTTCGTACATTTATTTTTCCTCCTCTTTTTTTAAATCAATAAATTAGCGACTAATAAATAGTCGCTTTATCTTTTGTAAAAATTATCTATCATATTCATCTTCTCTTTTTTGATTGAATCCGCTAGCCATTCTTGCAGCTTGGATTGCTTCTTTTGTAAATAATGTTCTATTATTATTAGAATCTATATTTCTGTTTGTTTGGTTTTTTACACCGCCAAATAATGTTTCCAGAGTATTATTTTTTTGTCTCATTAGATTGTCTACATATTCTTCTAATTCTCTAATTCCGCCACCTATAGTAAGTTTATCTATATCATTTTCCTCTACAATTGTTTTAGTTCTTGGCAATACTTTATTTTTTACTAACCCTTGTATTTTCATACTTCTACCTCCTGCATCTTATATACAAAATCATGGAATTGAGGTAAATACCTATTGTTTAATCCTTTTAAATTTTCTCTTTCCATTTGAATAAGCGCTTCTTCAGGGTTAAATCCTGCTCTTTCTGGTCTATCTAACATCATTCCACCAAAATGATCAACAAGTTCAAGTATATCACTTTCAGGTTCTCTATCTTTTAAACCACTATATCTATTTACGCCTTCACATATTTTGCAAAATCTAGGTTCAAAGCCAATATTTAACAAATAATCTGCGCCTTCTTTAGCATAAGTGAATAGTTTTCCTTTTTTTTGAGGATTATCAACCTTTTTACAATTGCATAATAAACAAGCTGTTAGGACTAAGTCTCTATCAACATCTAAATGCATGTAGTCAATAAACATGCGGGCTAATTCAGTTTTAAAAACAACAGATTTATCAAAAAAAATCTTTTCTCCTTTTTTATCTTTAAGGATTTTTTGTAGTCTACGTACTATTTCCATTTTAGTACATAGATCTTTATTGTGATCCATTAAATATGTTTGTAACTCCCCCATAATTTTCCTCCCAGGATAAAACATCAATTTAATTATAAAATAAAAAAAATTTAATTTCAATAAAGTTTTCTATTTGTATTTAAAATGTAATAATATTGTAACAAAAATGTAATAATTTATTTTTTAATTAGTGCTATACTATATTAAAGAAAGGAATGTGAAATAAAATGCAAGAACCAAAAGAAAATACAGCGCTCAAAATGTATGGAAAAGAATGTACTTTAAAATGCGAAGATTTTATTAAAAAATTCAAAATAAGGAAAGAAGGCTTAAGTTCGCAAACTGCTGAAGAATTGCTACATACCTTCGGTTATAATGAAGTTAAGCAAGGAAAACCTAAGAAATGGTATAATTATTTCTTTAGTAGTTTATTTAGTCCTTTTAATAGTATTTTAATGGGAATTGTACTAATTTTACTATATACTGACGTATTATTACCGGATGAGCCAAGTTATGCAAATATTATTGCTATTATTGTTCTAGTTTTGGCCAGTACTTTTTTAGAATTTTTTGAAGTTTTTCGTTCAAATAAAGCTGCTGAAAAGCTAAAAGAACTTGTTGCGACAACTTCTACAGTAATAAGAGATAATAAAGAAATAGAAATCCCAATTAGAGAAGTTGTTTTAGGAGATATTGTAAAACTTTCTGCTGGAAGTATGATCCCTGCAGATTTAAGAATTATAAATTCTAAGGACTTATATGTAGGTCAATCCTCTTTAACTGGTGAATCTGATGCAGTTAAAAAGCTTGCTGAATCTGAAATTTCCATTTCCGAAATTGATAATATATCAGATTTAGATACAATTTGCTTTATGGGTACAAATGTTATAAGCGGTAGTGCAACAGGAGTAGTAATAAAAACAGCAGATTCTACTTACTTTGGTAAAATTGCCAAGAACATTACTCAAGGTAAGCCAAAAACCTCATTCCAAAAAGGAATTGAGCAAATCTCTAAATTATTAATAAGATTTATGATTTTCTTAATTCCACTAGTATTTATTCTAAATGCTTGGAAACACGATAACCTAACAGCATTTACTTTTGCAGTTGCAATAGCAATTGGAATAACTCCACTTCTTCTCCCTGTAATTCTTTCATCTAGTTTATCTAAAGGTGCAGTAAGAATGAGTAAAAAGAAAACTATTGTAAAGAAACTAGATTCAATACAAAGTCTTGGTGGAATGAATATTTTGTGTACAGATAAAACTGGTACCTTGACAGAAGATAAAATTGTTTTAGAAAAATACTTAGATATACACGGAAACGAAGATTTAAGAGTTTTAAAACACGCTTTTCTAAATGCATACTTCCAAACAGGATTAAAAAGTAATATGGATGAAGCTGTAATTGCAAGAGGTCTTCAAAATAATATGGAGGAATACAAAGCTAGGTATAAAAAAATCGATGAAATACCTTTTGATTTTGTTAGAAGACGTTTATCCGTTGTTGTTACAGATGGTACCAAGAAACAACTTATAACCAAAGGCGCTGTTGAAGAAATTTTAAGCATTTGCTCTATGGTAGATTATAAAGGGCAAGTTTCAAATATTACAAAAGAAATTAAAGAAAATATAAGAAAAATAAGCAAAGAGTTAAATAAAAATGGTTTAAGAGTTGTTGCTGTTTGCCAAAAAAATGATATAAATTCTATTGAAAATTTTGATGTAAATGCAGAAAAAAATATGGTTTTAATGGGCTTTATCGGATTTTTAGATCCACCAAAAGAAAGTGCTAAAGAATCTATTGAAAAACTCAATAAAGCTGGTGTTCGTGTAATAGTTTTAACCGGCGATAATGCAGAGGTTACAAGATGTATATGCGATAAAGTTGGTATTAATTCTAAAAACATAGTTTTAGGAAGTCAAATTGAACAATTACCTGATATTGCTATAATGAGAATTTTGAAAAAAACTAATATCTTTGCCAAGCTCTCTCCTATTCAAAAAGCTAGAATTGTTAGACTTTTAAAAGAAGCAGGAAATGTAGTTGGCTATATGGGTGATGGAATAAATGATAGCCCATCTCTTACAAATTCTGATGTTGGAATTTCAGTTGATACAGCTGTTGACATTGCAAAAGAATCTGCAGATATTATATTACTAGAAAAAGATTTAAAAGTATTATTAGATGGAGTGAAAGAACGGAAGAAAAACTTTTGGAAATTTAATGAAATATATTAAAATGGCAGTAAGTTTCAACTTTGGTGAGGTTGTTTCAATTGTAATTGCAAGTGTGCTTTTACCATTTTTACCCGAAACTCCTATTCAACTTTTAGTTGAAAGTTTACTTTACGACTTTGGTCAGCTTACACTCCCATTTGATAATGTAGATAAAGAATACTTAAATAAACCAAAACAGTTTAATGTGAAAAGTTTGCTACACTTCATGTTATTTATGGGACCACTTAGTTCTCTATTTGATTTAGTTGTTTTTGCTACAATGTGGTTCATGTTTAATTTAAGAGATGCAGCAACATTCCAAACAGTTTGGTTTAGTTATAGTATAGTTTCAAACTTAATTGGTATGCATATTATTAGAACTGCAAAAATACCATTTGTACAAAGCAATGCTAATAAGGCTGTTTATACTTCTTCAATTATGCTAAGTATTATCGGAATTTTAGTACCTTACACTTTTTTAGGAAATTTAATTGGACTTGTTCCATTAGAGTTTAAATATATTTCAATTATTTTGGTTGTACCAATTTTATATTGTTTTGTAGCTTTATTTGCTAAAAAGATTTATATGAAAAAATTTGGAGAGTGGATTTAATTGACCTGGAATTTGGGGACACTCTTAAAAATCAAGGTTTTGTCTAACAGAACCTTGATTTTTAAGAGTGTCCCCAAATTCCAGGTTGATTAAATCCTGTTCTCCTTTTAGTCCCCTAAATTAATTCCAATATGTCTAGCAGTAGTAATTAATGGGTCGTCCATTTGAATTTTTCTTATGTTGCTATTTGCTGTATTTCCAGAAGCAGCTCCAATTTCTTTGTTTTTACCTACTACATCTTCTAAAGATGCATAATCCATTTTTCCATTTTTATATGTTACTAAAACATTGAACTTTCCTTCCATTGCAAGTTCCATTGCTTTAACACCATATTTTGTTGAAAGAACTCTATCAAATGCAGTTGGTGTTCCACCTCTTTGAACATATCCTAAAACTGTGCATCTTGAAACTAAACCTGTTAATTTTTCTAGGTCTTCTGCAACTTGATCTCCTATTCCACCAAGTCTAATATTATCTAATCCTTTTCCATCATCTAATTTTTTCTTTATTACTATATCTCCATCTTTTGGTTTAGCGCCTTCTGATACTACAACTATGCTAAATTGTTTTCCCGCTGCCTTTCTTGCATTTATTTTTTCTGCGACTTTATTTATGTCGTAAGGAATTTCTGGTATAAGTGCAACATCTGCTCCGCCTGCTATTGCAGATTCTAGAGCTATCCATCCTGCATATCTTCCCATTACCTCTAATACCATAATTCTATGATGTGATTCTGCTGTTGTATGAAGTCTATCTAATGCATCTGTTGCAACTGATACAGCTGTGTTATATCCAAATGTAACATCTGTATGTGCAACATCATTATCTATTGTTTTTGGAACTCCTATTACATTTACACCTCTTTTTGAAAAATCTCTACCAGATTTTTGTGTTCCATCTCCTCCAAGTGTAAATATGCAATCAAATCCTGCCTCTTTTATATTGTCTATACACTTTTGAGACATATCTTTATATACTATCTCACCATTTTCTTCACATTTTAAATTAAACACATTTGTACTATTTGATGTACCAATAATAGTTCCTCCTTTATGTAATAAACCTGATGCGTTTGTGTTTGAATCTAATTTAACATAGTTATTATCTAAAAGCCCTCTATATCCTTCTATATATCCATAACATTCAATTCCATTAGTTTCTGCTGTTTTAACAATTGCTCTAATTACAGCATTTAAACCAGGTGCATCTCCTCCATTTGTAATAATTGCTACTTTTTTAATCATTTCATCTTCCTCCTAAGTTTTTTTCTTTATTATACCAATAATAAAAAAATTTACAACACAAAAATAAAATTTTTTCCGACTTTTTAGGACGACTTTTGGGACACTCTTAAAAAGTTTGACTTTTTAAGAGTGTCCCAAAAAGTCGGTCCATAAGGTCGGAATGTTCTATTTCACTGAAATATGAATATTTTCGATTATTGCACCAAGTTCTCTTGATATTATGTTTTGTATTTGTGCTGTTTGTTCTGGTTTTAATTCTTTACTACCCACTATTACGCTTACACTTCCTTCATTAACAAATATAACGCAGTTTTTGAAACCTTTTGTTTCTAGCAAATTTTCACAAATCATTATACAATTTTTGGTTTCATTTATTTTTGCCATTTCTACACTTGCCATTTCTTTTTGGGCATCCAAAGAATTTGAGCTATTAAGTATAGTTTGATATGTTTCTTGCATTTGTGAATACATCGCATCTCTTTCTATTTTGGATTTTGCAAAATAGTCATCTTCTACTACATCATTACTATTCACAAGCGTAGCATCTCCTATTGCTGCAACTTTATCTTTATTTGTTATTTCAGACTCGGAACTCTTTGTCTCATTTTTACTATTTTCTGAATTTGTTTTTACACTTCCTTCATTTGGAACAAGAGCCGTTTTATTTTCGCTTTCATTAGCTGACTTCTCATTTTTTTCATCAGACGAAACTAAATTTTCCTCAGTCACAGCATCTCCAATATCACCATTTGAAACCTCCTGAACTGAAGTTTCAACTTCAGTATCCTTAATATTCGCTGTATAATTAAAATATCCTGCAACCACTAGCATAAACGCCATTGCATAAATCATCATTTGATTTTTCCTAAAAATATTCTTAAAATTCATATACTACAAACTCCTTTCATAAAATACGCAATTTAACGCTGATAGAACTCAATTCTGTGAGAATTTAAAAACCTGAATTTTATGAGTAGCCAACCCCGTAGCCGCCTCCACTGCCTGAATAATGCAAGCCTTAACTGATGCATTTCCTGCACCTTCCGCAGTAATAATTGCCCCTTCAATTTTAGGTTGAATAGTTTTTTGAGTAATAGGAATTTTATCACCATTACTATCCTGATAAACCACATCTTTTTGAGTATCTTTTTGTTCTATAATACGCTTGCCACCTGAAGTATCTGTTTCCTCTGTTGTACTTGTTTTTGAATTTTCATTAAACATTGCAACAGTTTCACTACTTTCAGAATAGTTTATAAAAACATTTACTTTTCCAACTCCTTGAATAGTTTCTAAAATATTTTTAAGCTTTTGTTCTAGTCCAATATCACTACTTGTTTCCATTGTAGTTGAAGCCAGTTGTTTGGTAGTATCATTTATGTTATCTTTTGATTTCTTTTTGCTGTCGTTGTCACTCCAAACTATATTTATAGCAATTATTGTAATAATCAAAATAATTACAAAAAAAACTAAATTCTCGATTTTCTTTTTGTCATTGCCTTCTTCCTGGGGCTTTAAAAATTTCAATTTATCTCTAAGCATTTTTCATTCACCTCATATTCCTTTATCAAAAATTGTTTTATATTTTGAATGTCAACCTTTTCCAATAGAGCGTCACCCACAATGTTTTCAGCCTTCGAAATTCTTGTATCGACCTTTTTTATACTTTGAATTGTTGTAATTAGTTTGTTCTCAATTTCCTCATCTTGCTTTTCGTCTTCACTCTCCTGCTTTTCTCCTTTTTCAATTTTCAGTTTAATTTTAGTAATTCCCGTTGTATCTTCATCATTTGAGATCTTTGCTTGAACTTTGCAAGATTTAACTTTATATCCTTTTTTCTCAAGTTTTTTTGTTATGTCTTTTTCAATTTGCTGAATATACAATTCTTCCAGCCTTCTATCCATTGATTCTTGGTTTACCTCTATACTTTTTATTTCTGAAGATGTAAATGTTTGAAGGTCGGCTTCTTCAAATTTCAAGGCATTCTTATCCTTTATAAAAGGTGAAATTATGTTATATAAAATAAATAATCCCATTACCATTTTTATATATTTTTTTGTTTTATTATTTGGCAAAAGCATTTCTAAAATTGACACTATAATTATTGCCATTACAATTGCTTTTGCCCAACTTGTTAAAGCATTTATCATTGCATTCATCTTTCCAAATATATTTTTTATATAATTTGCATTAATTTTGTCAGCCTTGCTGTCGAAGCCTCCATATTTAAAAATTACTAGTATGTCGGCTTCTTCAAACGCACTTCGCTTCGCTCCGTTTGAGCGCTGCGCGGCATTCCAAAATTAATCAAATTATATTCAAGATATCATCTGTACATCATGCCACTATTTGATATCTTTATAACAAGTGTGACGCCAATTATTACTAGAACAGCGACAGAAGCAAGTATTGCCAGTAAAATTTTAAAAATATCTGAAAGTTCATCAAATAATTTCAAAATCTTTTCATCTGCTATTGGCTGACATACGCCGTGCCAATATTTTATAGGTAAGCATTGCTAAAACTAGTTTTAAAATAGGTCCAATGCATATCCCTAAAATCACTACAACTCCAACAATTCCTACTGCATTTTTTAGAATTATTCCACAACCTAAAACAGAGTCAACCGCATCACCTAAAATTTTCCCTACAATCGGAATTGCAGAACTTACAACTGCTTTAGTCGTTTTGGCTGTTATTCCATCAACACTGCTTGATAGTGTTCCCTCTAATGAAACCACTGCAACAAAAATTGTTAAAGCAATGCCTAAAAACCATGTAATTCCTGACTTAAACATTTTAGATAGCCTGTCTATTTGAACTCTATCTGATATCTTTGAAACAATACTTAGACTTGATGCAACTAAAACCACTGGCAAAATTACTGAATGTATCATGTTTCCAATAAAATTCACGCTAAACATTATAACCGGCTGTAACATGCTTGTTGTAGTTAGGTTTCCTGTAAAGACCATAAGGGTAGTCAAAAGTGGTATTAAAATATTTATAAAACCAACCATGTTTGTGGTTGAAGTTTTTATCATCGTTATTATTTGTGAAAAATTGCTCATCACAATTGTTACAATTAAAATATATTGCACATAAAAAATCAGTCTCGATATATTGTCATTTTCCAAGCTTTCACTTATCGACTTTAAAATGCTATGTATTACAATTATCACTAATATGCTTGAAAGTGTTGCTAGTGTGTTTTTGAATTCTTTTCCAAATAGTCCATAAAACTTGCTTAAAACTTTTTTGTTATCAACTTGTCCTTTTATGGCACTATTTAATAAGTCATTTAAATCACTTTCTTTTAAAAATTCGCCATCAACATATTCGTCTGCATTTTCTATAAATTGTTTAATTTCAAATGTATTTTTTTGCTCTTCAATTGTTTCTTCATTTGAAGCATAAGCGCTTGTACCGTATAAAAGTAAAAATCATAAAAATAACTATAATTTTTTTCATATATATTCAACTCTTTTAATTTAATCTATGGTAATATTTTTATTATTAGCTCTAGTAAGCTTGTTATTATTGGAATTGACATTGATATAATAACAATTTTACTTCCTAGCTCTATTTTGCTCGCAATAGCGCTTTCCCCAGAATCTTTGCAAATGCTTACTGCAAATTCTGATAGGAATGCTATTCCTGTTATTTTCATAAGTAATGCGATGAATTTTGTGTTGACAGATGCTTTATTGGCAATTGAGTTGATTAGGTTTATTATTCCTGTTAGCTTGTCCATTACTAGATAAAGTATTAGAATTCCTGCAAGAATGCTTACATATATTGCATATTCTGGCTTGTATTGTTTTAACATTATTATGATTATTAAAGAAATTAGTCCTATTCCAATTATTTTTAAAATTTCCATTTTTTACTCCTCAATTGTTATTTAGTAAAATATATTTTACCATTATAATCAGTTATAAATTGAACAAATTTCTTACAGTATCAAATAATGTGCTAATTTCTTTAATTACCATTGTTAAAACAATTACAAGCCCTGCAAGTGTAGTCATCATAGCTTGATCTTCTCTTCCAGCCCTTACTAAAACTTGATGTAACACCGCAACTAATATTCCAATCGCAGCAATTTTGAATAATAAATCTATATTCATAATATGTAAATTCCTTTCCATTTATATAAGTATAGTAACTAATGTTAACCCCAAAATTGTTCCTAATTTTTGATATAATTTTTCATTTTTTGTTTTTTCTTTTTCTGCATCTTCAAGTTGTTTGTTTAAGAATTCTTCAGTTATTTCTATCTGGCTAATTTGGCCTTCAACATCTGATTGTCCAAGCATTTTCCCCATCATTTGCATTATGTTTTTATCTTCTTTGTTCATATAGTTTTGAGATGTTCTTACCGCTTCTTCCCACGCTTGTCCTGCATTCTGTGTTTTCATGTTTTCATTTGCACTTTTAAAAATCTTTGAAATATTAGTATGTAAATTAGAAGAAATCTCTCCAAAAATCTCTGGTATCGGCTCATAGGTAAACTTTATTTTAGTTTTAAAAATAGAAAGAGCGCTTTTCATCTCCTTCAATTCCTCTAGTCTATACCTATATTTCCCAGCAACCATTTTTCCAATCAAATTAGACAAAACAAAAATAACAAATAATATAAAAATTTTAATCATTTGCATTCTAATTTCTCTCCCTTTAAAAAATGTTAATATATTATATTTAGCATATTTTAGTTTTAGAACCATTTTTTAAAAGCTCTTTCTCAAACTTTTTTGAATTTGTGAATTTGGGGACACTCTTAAAAATCAAGGTTTTTCAAAAGTCTTGATTTTTAAGAGTGTCCCAAAATTCAAGGGTGTCACAAAATTTAAAGAACTATAATTTTTTCAATCTGATTTTCTTCAATTAATTTATTAATTTCGGTATTTTTCTTAATATCCTCCATATTATTTCCATGCATTGTAAATAATCCCTTTACACCAGAGATTAACATTTTTTCTATTGCTTGGACATCTTCGTGAGTACCTATTTCATCACATGCTATTATCTCTGGAGCCATTGAACGAAGCAATATTTCTACTCCTTTTTCTTTTGACACATTTTCAATTACATCTGTCCTTATTCCTACATCATTTTGTGGAATTCCTCTGTAACATGCTGCAAGTTCTCCTCTTTCGTCTATTAGCCCAACTATTTTCCCTTTAAATTTTCTTTCATTTATTCCATTACTTATTTGTCTAACCAAATCTCTTAGCATTGTTGTTTTTCCTTTTCCTGGTGGTGATACTAATAGCGTGTTTAATATTGTTTGATTGTCAGTATCAATTATTTCATTTATTATTGCATTACTACAGCCTTTAACTTCTCTTGCTATTCTTATATTCAAACTTGATACATATTTTATATTTATTATTTTTCCATTTTCTATTACACATGAACCCGTTATCCCTATTCTATGTCCACCTTTTATTGTTAAAAAGCCTTCACATATCTGATTTTTATAGGCATATATTGAGTTTTCACAAAATCGTTCTAATATATGTAAAAGTTCTTCGTTTGTAACTATGTGTTGTAATACTATATCACTATTTCTTTGCTTTAAAATTATTGGCTTGGAAACCCTAATTCGTATCTCCTGCAAGGTGTTTATTAAACTTGAATATGTACTAAAAACTTGTATAATTTCACTTACAATTTGCCTTGGCAAGGCATTTAAAATATAATCCATTTTTTCATCTCTTTCAAAAAAAGCATATATATTACTATATGCTTTTTTTTATTTTTTATAACTATGTAGTTTTGAAAATGCGTCCAAATGCATCCGTTCTTTATAACTTTTCTATTTCTTCTTTCGTAAGATGAGTGTATTTTATTATTTCCTCAATAGAAATTACTTTTTGAAAATGTCCCCAAAAGTATATTAATAACTGCTTTTTTACTTCTCATAATTTTTCCTTACTGAATTAAATCTTCTAAATTTATTAATTTTAAATTTTCAGTTTTTGTTAGTTCAATTAATCCTTTATTAAAACCTGATTTAGAAAACAAATAATAATATGTTTCATTTTCATATTTATTTTTCCTTTTCAAGTCTTGAAAATCAGCTTTTGCCATTGGCGAATTTTTAAATTTACACTCACCAAATATTATTTTCTTTCCATCTGTTGCCATAATATCTATTTCATCATTATCATTATTGTTCCACCATCTACCTATTGTTTTAAATCTAAATTCTAATTTATTTTCTATATTTAGATTTTTCAAATATTGTATGCAAATATTTTCAAAAGATTTTGATGAAAAATGATTTAATTCCGGTTTTACATATAGATTATAAACGCCTTTTGTATCTCCTAATTCAAGTGCTGATATGTTTGGAAATACATATGCATACCAAAATTTAAAGAAATTATCAGTTAGTTTGTACATTCCTCTTTGAACATTAGCCTGTTCTTTTATTCCACTATTTACAGGAAATTCTCTTTCTATTATTTCTAATTCCATTAAATTTGTTACATATACCATAATTTTAGTTTTATCAATATTAGTTTTTAAATATATGTCATTTAATTTTGTATTTCCTAGTGCAATAGCTTCTATAATTGTATTATACAAAGTGGTTTCTCTTAATTCTTGGTGCAATAAAAACTCAATTTCATTGTATAAAATACAACCCTTTTTCAAAATACTATCTTGTATATTTTGAGAAAGTGTTTTTGAATCGTCAAATTCTTTTAAATAATGTGGAATTCCACCAAGTATGCTATATGCATATATTTTATCTTCTAATGAAAATTTTGGAAAGAATTTTATTGCATCATAAAAATCCATTTGAGTCATTTTATAAATTCCTGTAGCTCTGCCATAAAGTGGATTTTTTTCTGCTAAGATTTCTTTTTCAATAAAGCTCATACTACTTCCACAAAGTATAATCATAACATTTTGATCTTTTAATAGATTATCCCAAAGATTTTGTAATATTGATGGAATTTTATCACCTTCATATGTGCATTTTTATATAATCGTGATTTATATAATTTAGATTATATAAGTTATATTATTCGATATTTTATTAAAATATTCAATAGTTTTTTAAAAAAACTCAATAGAAATATTATAGTTCAGCAAGAATTTTTTAAAAGCATATATTACTATATGCTTTTTTTATTTTTTATAACTATTCTTATAATTTTGAATCTTTTTCTATAACTTTCTACTGTGTCCATATCAAGACTAGTGTCAACAGTCAAACGGGCGGTCAACGCGGACGTTTTTTTGACTATGCATATATCTTATTAAATTATCTAAATAATTTACTTTCAATAACAAATGTGTATGATTATCCATTATACAATAAGCTATTATTTCAACATTATTATTTTCTATATTTTTATGTCAAAATACCCCGTCACTATTGACATTGACATGACATTGACATATTGACATTTGCACGAATTCTTTTCGTTTTTCCAAATTCGAAACAGAATTTGCCTCATAAGCAAGTTCTAAAATATCAAAGCTTAAATTTCTAATTCTATTTTTTAATTCAATATCTTTTTTTGGGAAATTATCTAATTCTTTATCTATTATAATTATAAGTTCACGAATAAATTGAATAATTTTAAACTTTTCGTCTTTTATCAATTATTTCTTCCATTTCTTGTAAGATTTCTTTAAAATCTTTATCTTGAACACTTTCAACTAAAAATTGATTTATTTCATCTATTCGCCTTTTATAATTTATATAGATTTTTGCTTTTTGATACATTTCATCATAATTATTTAAATTTCCATTTTCAAATATTTCATCTGTTTCATAATTATTTCTTCTATCTGAAACAAGATAATCTATTTTTTCTTTTTCTAACCTTGCAATTACTCTATTATATGAATTAAGTGGAAATCCACAACTTGCTGTATTTCTATCTACGGTTATTAACTTATACCCAAATAAATATGAAAGAATATATGCATCTCTCCCATATGCATGGTAAAAGCTTCCTATCTTAACCATTAATACATTCTTTGGATGGATTACTTTTATATTTTTAACTATATTTATTATCATCTCAAATACTCCATATCTTATTATATTGTATCCTTAAATGATAATTTCGACATAGAGGCGCCATATCACAGGCGGACACAAGACCCGCCCGTTTTATAGTTACAGCTTTTTTTACATCATATTACGGGTTTGGTACATTAAATATTTTCCATATATCTCCAACCTTTTTTATATAGACATTAGATGATAGAGAAACTACGGGCCTCAACCCAAACCTACTGCTGTAGTAGCTGCCGAATCCACCGAAGATGCCTACATACCTCACGCGGCTAGCATTACTAGTGTCAGGGCCCGGAGAGGCAATCCAATAGCTGCAATTTTTTGTATCTGTAGCATAATTATATGTGTTACCTAATCCTTTTAAATAGAATAAACTTCTTGGGTCATTTATTGAACTTATTTGTGTTATACTATCTGTTGCTCTTGCTGTAATATTTCTTCCCAAATTTGCATTATTTAATGCTGTATTTAACTCATCTAATGTTAATGTATCTACTTCTGCTGCTACATTACTTATTTTAAATAATTCTGCTGCTGTTTTGTCATTTGTATTAATTACTGTTGGTGTACTACTTGTATAATGTTTTATTTGTGTATAATATCCTTGATTATAATAACTAGCATTATCAGCCTCTGCTGCAGTTTTTTTATTAAACACTATTGTTTCAAATTTTGATGGTGTACTTAATCCATTTGCTACTTTGTCTTTTTTATTAGTTCCGTCTCCCCACCAGCTATTATTTGTTTCTGTTGTTGAATAATATAATCCTCCTGGTACTCCTGTTGATATTATTTTTACATTTTTATATTGTCCCGGATGGGCAGCATCTTCTTCTGCATATAATATTCTCCATCCATTTGATGGTGTAAATTCAAAATCATTTGCTACATCGCTTGCATTTGTACTTATATCTGTATATCCCACATTATATTCTACAAATTGTCCCACTATTGCTTCTTTTACTTTTACAGTTACTGTAACATTTGTTGTAAATGAAGTTCCATTTGCTGATGATGTTATTACTATCTCCTTATCTCCTGTTGTTTCAGTTGAATCAACTGCTATTGTTGCTTTATTTTTATTTGTTGTATCTTGATTAACCAATATTTTATCGCTTCCACTTGTTTTAGCTATAGAAATATTGCTTAATTTACTTAGCGGTATTTCACTATTAGATTCATCATAAAATGTTACCTGTATTGTTTTGCTTTCTCCTTGTTCAATTTCTAATGTTGTAGGACTTAATTCTACTCTATCTATTGTTATTTTTTCTACTGTTATTGTTAATGCACTTGATGTTACTCCATTTCCTGTTGCTGTTATATTTGCTGTTTGTTTATTTTGTGCATTTGAATTTACTGTTACTAATCCACTACTACTTACAGTTGCTACATTTTCATTACTAGAACTCCATGTTAATGTTGTTGAATTCATTTTTCTAAATTCTGCTGATAATTGTACTGTTCCGCTAGGTGCTAATGTTGTTGAACCACTCGCTGTTAATGTTATACTTGGCACATTTGGCAATATCTCTCCCCAAGTTAATATTCCATCATTTATTGTTATATTTCCTACAACCTCAAAATCTCTTGTTGTAATTGTTATTGTGGCATCTCCCTTTACGCTATTTGTTTCTGCTTGCGTTACTTCTATTGATGCTTTTCCTGTACTTGTTCCATTAAATGGTAATACAGCATCTATTACCGCTTGACCTATTGTTGTTGCAGCATTTCCTGCTGATACGCTATTTCCTACATAGGCTGTTTCATAAGCTGTTGTTTTTGCATTTATTGCAGATACTGCAATTTGATCTTTTGCTGAACCAATGTCATTTTTTTGCTCTGCCTCATTTGCTTTGGCTGGTGCACTATCACTTCCTGTTAATGAATTTATTGTTATTCCTGCTAATATTAATAAAACAATGATCGTAATTATTAATGCAATAAGTGTTATACCTTTATTACCACTTTTGCATTTTTCTAAGTTAAATTTTGTCATAATGTGTTTCTCCTTTCATTCATTTGTACTTTTTCATTGTTAGTTCCTTTACATCATATATGTGATATCGTATAATTACGTTGGTATCACTGCATTTCAAGTAAAGCAAGACCTCATCATAAAATCAATCGCTTTATGACGCTTAACAACTACAATGATTGTATATTTCTACTAAATAATTGTCAATAAAAATGGAAAAAATTTTTTTAAAATTAATATAAAAAAGCATATATTACTATATGTTTTTTTGATTTTTTATAACTATTATGGTTTTAAGATAACTTTAATACAATTATCCTCTTTAGCGTCAAATATTTCATAAGCATGTCTTCCTTCTTCTAGAGACAATTTATGAGTAATAATATCTGTAGCATCAAACTCCCCATTCTTAATTTGTTCCAAAATGGGTTCAACATATCTAGTAGCAGGACATTGTCCCATTTTTAAAGTTATATTGCTAGAAAAGAAATTACCAAGAGGAAATATGCTCCTGTTTCATCATATTCTTCAAAATTCAAAATCTCTGCGCCATAACTTTTTGCATGTTGTAATCTATACCCTACTCTATCTACTGCAATTACTCTTTTTGCGCCTTTTTTAATACACCATTTTATTGTTAAGAGTCCAACTGGTCCACAACCCAAAACTACAACTGTATCATCCTTTTTTACATTTGCAATTTCTGTTCCCCATAAAGATGTAGGCAAAATATCCGTTAAAAATAAAACTTGCTCATCCTTTAATTCATCTGGAACTTTTTTCGGTCCTACATTTGCATCTGGTACTCTTAAATATTCTGCTTGACCTCCCATATAATTACCATGGTATTTGCTATAACCAAATAGCCCACCGGATTCGCCATAATCATTTGTATTATCACATTGACTAAATTCTTGGTGTTGACAATAAAAGCAATGACCACATGCAACTGGAAATGGAACTACCACTCTATCTCCTTTTTTTAGATTTTTTACATCTTTTCCAACTTCTTCAACAATTCCCATAGTTTCATGTCCTAAGACGAAACCATCATACATCCCTTTTACCAAACCATGAACTAAATGCAAATCAGACCCACAAATAGCTGTTGATGTAACTTTTAGTTTGAGATCAATTTTTGATTTTTAAGAGTGTCCCAAAAAGTTTGCCAAAAAGCTTTTTCGCATTATCTCTATATACTATACAATTGGTTAAAACTACCACAACTACTGAGATTGAAGTTATAATCAATGCTTGTAAAGCCCAAGTTTTATAACTTATTACATCAATTTTTGGAATTACAGTTATTATTAGAGCTAAAACACCTATTTCGAAAGCTATTATAAATAATCTTTTAAAAGTATACCAGATGCTTCTCTTTAAAATATGTTTTGAAGCATGATACATAAATTCTATCGTTCTAATTGCCATCGCAAATAGTGTACCAATTGCAACACCTATTATTCCAAAGTTCCATACTAATATAAATGATATTACAATATTAGAAATTGCTTCTATCCAAGCACCAATTCTTGTTTGCTTAAAATGACCAGCTGCTTTTACCAAATCATTATAAGGTTGCCTTATTGCCCACACGAATTCCGCAAGAACCATAAGCACAGCAAATTCCGGTCTTATATAGTTTACATCTGTTACTCCTTTTGTATATAAATTAACAAATGGAACAATTAAAAATATAGTTACACTAAATAGTATTGTTGCTATTGTTATATAATAGCCTTCCAAAGTTTTGAAAATTTTATTTAAACTTTCATTTTCACCTTTTGCAATCATATCACCAATTGTAGCATCAACTCCACCTATAAAAGAATGTGTAATATTTTTTATAGCATTTATTATCATTAAATATACTGAATATACCGAAATATCCGCTAAACTACCACATATAGTTAATATTACAATATCTGTATTTTTATGCACAACATAGGCAATGTGTTGTGCTAAGCCTTCCCACTTTTGTTCTATCTTATAATCGCCCTTTGCCTGTTTTAAGTTGATTTTATACTTTTTCTTTACATATACATTTTGTAAAATTGGTCTTAAAACAAATATTAAGCATGTTGCGAGTTTTACAATCTGAATACTTGCGCCAAAATGTATTAATGTAATTACAGCAATTGTGTTTAAAATAATTGTTCCAATTTGTATACTTGAAATTATATATTTCTTTTGTTCTGCTTCTATATAAAGTTTATAAGTCATTCCAAAATAGTACTCTGCAAATGTACTAATTGCAATAATTGCAACTAATGATAATGTAAAAATACTATCAAATTCATTTGAAACCATTATTGGAAAAACAACACATAATATTAAAATATAAACTAAAAATAAATATGCTATTTTTCTAAAAAACTTTTCAGATGTTTTTAGTATTTCTTCTATAGTTCCTTTATCTTTATTAGCAATTGGCTTGTATAAAGTTGCTAAAACAACTGGTCCGAAACCAGATTCTAGTAATGTTATATAAGCTAGAAATTGGGTAATTGAATGAATTAGCCCATTTACATTTGAGCCATAATTACTAATAATTAATTTTGGTATTATGAAGCCACATATTATTGTAATTGCTTGTAATGCAACAGCTGATATTATATTAATTATTACTTTCTTTTTTTTCATCTTTTTTCCTTTTCTTTACTTATAGGTATTTTATATGAAAAGCAAAAAAATCTCAATAGAAATTGAGATTTTTTAACTAATTCTTCTTTTTACAGCATTAAAGCTATAACATGTAAAATAAAATATTCTTTTTATTAAACTTAAATTTTCCAACTTAAATAAATGCCAAGTTCTCTTAGTTGCTTTTAATTTATTAGAAGATAGCGATTTTTCACCTACTCTATATATTGCAATTGTATCTGTTATACTATATGCTATAACTCCTTTTTTTAAGATGTTCCACCATGTTGCATATTCTTCTCCACACTTTAAATTTGGCATATAAATATCTTCTTTTTTTAAATGCTCCATATTTAGCATTACTGTAGATGTAAAAATAGCATGGTTTTTTAATAATTGATTATAGTTCATAGATTTTGGTACTTTTGCTTTTTTTCTTTTTCCATTTTTTAGATAATCATAACCTCCATAAATAAAAGTATAATTATTCTCTTTCATAAATTTTACTTGTCTTTCTATTTTATCTAAAATCCAATAATCATCTGCATCTAAAAAGCAAATATAATCTCCATTAGCTACTTCTATCCCTTTATTTCTAGCAATTCCTGCTCCTACATTTTCTTTTAGTTCAATTATTTTTATTCTATTATCTTGTATTCTTTTCACAATTTCCAAGCTTAAGTCTGTGCTTGCATCATCTACTATTATAATTTCTAAATTTGTATATGTTTGATTTATAACTGATTTTAAGCATTGTTCTATGTATTTTTCTTTATTATATACTGGAATAATTACACTAACCTTGCTACTCATTGATGCTCCCTTCTTATTTTATAATGCTATCAATATAGTTAGAAGAATTTCCGCATTTTTCTATATACTTTTGTTTAAACCTTCTTGTTTTTATTACCTCTTCTTCATAATCACAATTGATAACTCTTTCTAATAATTCATCTTCCGTTTTGCAAATTCCATTTGGCAATTCTTTTGTTATATCTATATAGCAACCTCGTAATTCCATATACTTTTCATAATCATAAGCAAAAGAAAATATTGGTCTTTCTAGTATTGAATAGTCAAAAATTATGCTAGAATAGTCTGAAATTAATATATCTGCAATTTTTAGTAAATCATTTATAGTTTCATATTCTGATACATTAACTAGAAAATTATTAAAACTCAAACCTAATATTTTCTCTGTTTCATAATGAATCCTGAATAAAAGAACATAGTCATTTTTTAAAGTTTTTTCCCATTTATTAATATCTATTGGTGGCTTTATATAGTTTTCTTTTTTTTCATTATCAAATTCTCTGTATGTAGGTACATATAATATTACCTTTTTATCTATTGGAATATTAAGCTTTTGCTTTATTTTTTCTTTTTCTTGTATCGTTATTTGCTTAGCAATCTCATCATTTCTTGGCAAGCCTGACATTACAATCTTTTCCTTTGGTAATTCAAATGCTTGAGAAAAAATTCCTACATCATAATTACTTTGTGCAAGTAATATGTCTGGCTTACTTACATTAAATTCAAATTTTTTATCTTTTTGATCTTTTTCTATATATTTAATTGTAGAACCATGCCAAGTATTTATATATATTGTTTTTTTATTTTTAAACTTAATTCCTCTTTCTACACTTGAATTTGTAATCCAATATTTAGCTTTTAATGCAATATAAAAGTATTTTATTGAATTGTTTTTTAGTTTTTCTCCTTTTGGTAACTCGTATTTATTTATATCATCAAATGCCCAGTATAGCTTATAATTTTTGTACTTTTCATTACTTATAATATAGTTGTATATTACTCTTGGGCTGTCATCAAACTTTTTTCCGCCAAAGCAATTGAATAAAACTATTTTTTCATCTACTTTTATAAAAAGTTTCCAAAAATTTAATATTGCCCTAAGTAATGAACTATAAATTGTATAACATATTTTGTTAGTTTTTATTAGTTTTTTAAATTTATTCATATTTCTCCTATTAGTAGCAATTATATATACAAGCAAAAATATATAATTGTCGAATTTGCTATTTAAAACTAGAACGATTTTTTAATATTGTTGTAGAAATATCTGAAGTTCTTGGCAAGTATTTAACATCACAATATTGCTTTAAACATTCAAATTTTTCGCTATTCTCCCAATCTGAGCCCATTACAACTACATCCACATTATGTTCTCTTATATCTTTTACCTTTTGTTCCCAGTTTTCTTCTGGTATAACTAAATCAACATATTCAATTTCCTCTACCATCTTTTTTCTTTTTTCAAAGTTGTAAGTTGATTTTTTTCCTTTTACTAAATTAAACTCATCTGTTGAAACAGCTACGATTAAATAATCTCCTAAAGCTTTTGCTCTTTTTAACAAGCGAATATGTCCATAATGAAGCAAGTCAAATGTACCATAAGTTAAAACTGTTTTCATATTTTTTATCTTCCTTTTTTATTTAATGATAATATATTAATTAGAACTAAATTTTGTAGGTATTTTTAACTCTATGTAATATATTATTTACAAATTTACAAAATTTGGGGTTTATTCTAAATAAAAGCAACTTTGTTTTTTCTACCTTTCCTAATTTACTTGTAAATATTTTAATTGTAAAAAGCTTTTTATAAATATCAAATGCTCCTTTTTCCTTTAGAAATCCAAGCATTTCATCATTTCCTTCTAGATATAAAATTGGAATAATTCTAATTAGTCCAATTTCATTTTCTACGAAATTTGGATATATATTTTTTATGTAATTATATCTTTCAAGTGTTACATTGTACTTGTCTATAGCTCTTAAGGTATCGCTCTTTTTAGTTGCTGTTATACTTTTGCTATGCCTTAAATAATAATATTTTTGTTGATTACTATATGCTATTTTTCCAGCATCTAATACCAATTTATGCGTAACAGTAATATCATTTATTGGTCTTTCTTCAAATCTAATTGTTTCGAACAATTCCTTAGCTATTAATTTATTCCAAATTGTTACAGCTCTTTCAGTTTGAAGTAAAACTTTTTTTAACATGTCTTTGCTAGATAAAACTTCTACTTTTTCCTTTTTTTGTTTTACTTTAAAATCATAATTATAAATATCTTTTGGTTTACATGTTGAAATTAAAGTTCTATATTTTTTTGTTAAATTATATAAATACTCTATAGCATCTTCTTCTATAAAATCATCACAATCTACAAAATATAGATAATCTCCTTTTGCATTTTCAATACCTATATTCCTTGATTTTGAAAGTCCAAAATTTTGAGTTGTTATTATTCGTATTCTTTCATCTTCGTAGTTCTCACAAACTTTTAAAGTATCATCGGTTGAACCATCATTTATTATTAGAATTTCTATATTTTTATATGTTTGGTTTAAAATACTTTCCAAACATTTTGTTATAAAATTTTCTCCGTTACAAACATTTATAATTACTGAAATTAAATCGTTCATTAAAACTCCTATATATCCTTTAATTTAGGAAATTGCAGTAGCATTTTTTCTATTTCATATTCTTTGTAATGATGCTTATTGTAATCTTCCATATTTCTTGAATTGGTTTCGTTTTCTTTTAATATAACAACTTTTAATCTTTGAATTAAATTGTTTAGTATTTCTAATTTTTCCACATTTGGCTCTATTTTTTTATAAGATTCTAATTTTTCCATAAATCTGTTTAACATATTCACTCTATAAATAGCTGGTTCAAAGGCAAATGGTACTCTATATGGCACATTTTCTATGCTATCAACTAAAAATAGTAAATATTTTTTGAACTCATTTGTAGAAAATCTTTCTATATTTTTATAAAAAATATTAAAGTATTTTTCATAGTTTTCTGTTTGTTCCCAATTATATGGCTCTTTTTTTATAAAATTTTGTAATTCTTTTAATAATTCCACATTCCCATTATTTTCTTTATATTCTTGCTTTATTCTTTCTTGATAATAGTTTTTGTTAAATGATGTAACTAAATATTTTTGACTATTATCTTGAACTATATATTTTGATATATCTTCTCTTACATATAGGCTAAAAATAAACATTAAAAATATAATTGAAAAATAATCTAATATCTTATATTTTTTTATTTTTTCTTGCTCATCATATTGTAATAATGCAATATAGATATAAAACACCAATTGAATAATCATAAATGACATATTAAAATCTATCATACTATGTAATAATACAAGCAATAATCCAATTGCAATTAGTAGCTTTTCATTTCGTTTACTTTGTTCTTTTTTGCATTGTTTAAATATTTTTATAAAAAAATATATTATTAATGTTAAAAATACTAATAATCCTACTATTCCATAACTTATTAATAATTCAAAAAAATAACTATGGCATTCTTTAAAAGCACCTTCATATTCTGCTACACTTCTTGAAAGCACTTCCCAAGCATTTCCACCATTTCCTATAAGTAGATTTTTTTGAGCTATTTTTAGGCAATCTTTGTACATATATAATCTTTCTGGAATGCTTTTTCCTGGCATATATAATTGTGATAAGAATTTGCCCATATAAAATGGATAATATTTGAATTTTACAACTTGCCTTTCACCATTTATAAAGAAATCATCAATTGTAATTTTTCCATGAAATAAATTATTTATCTTTATTCTAATGTATCGAGTATCTTGTGTTGGTGTAAAGTCTATTTTATAATAGCCTTCAACGGCTCCTGAATATTGTTTTTTAATTGTGAGTTCTTTAAAGTATTTGCCATATTCTAATATTTCTATTTCAAATACTTTTATTCTATTATGTTTTGAGTTATCTGTTTCTTCCGTTTTAATATTCATTTCTAATGTATATGTTTGGTCTTTTTTGAAGTTATATATTATTTGTTCATTTATATCTTCTTCATCTCCAATTACTGGTTTTGTTTTATTTAATGTAATTGTAAAAAAAGTTGATATAACAAGTATTAAGCTCCCAATTATTATAACTATTTTCTTTATATTCTTTTTAATCTGCTTTCTGTATTTTGCAATTAACAAAGCAAATAAGCTTATTCCAAGCAATAGCTCTACTGCTAATGCTTTGGTTAAAATAATAATAACAATCGCAAACAAAATATAAATAATATCTAATATTTTTAAAAGCTTTTTATTATGTATTTCAAATTTGTGCATTGTTAAAAATACACAAAAAGCCATATATATAGCCATTGTATTTGCATATCCAAATGGTCCATGGAAGCTTTCTGATTCAACATAATCTAGGTTTAGCCATTTTATAAAGTCGTTGAACCAATGACCATATAAAATATCTAAACTAAGAAGAGCTGGAATTAGTGAACTTACTATTGTTACAGTAATTGTTAATTCCACACTTTTTTTATCTTTTAAAACATTTCTTGCTAAAACATATACAAAATATATAAAATAGTATTTCATTATAAATTCTATATTGTCTGAATATGATGCATAAGTTCTAAATATAAATGGCAAAGTTGTGGTAATCATAAATGCTAGTACTAAATAATCAATCTTACTTTTTAAAAAGATACTTTTATTGGTGCTTTGGCATTTTTTTCCGCAGTCCAAGGTGTCCCCAAAAACATTATATATTTTTAACACAAACAAATATATAAGGATTAAGCCCATTAGTATACTAATGGGCAATACCCTTAAGCCTTTATCATTTGCTCCTATTATTAAGTTGAATGTTACTATTGTAATTATCAATAGTAACATTCCTAATTTATCTAAAAACTTGTTACATTTTTGTTTCATTTTCAAAAACTTAATATTAATCCTTTCGAATCTTTTAATTTTGCTTATACATTTTTACCTATTTACTGCCTTGTAGCAATTAAGGAAGGAATAAATCTCTTTAATACTAATACTTTTGCTGTATACACTCCGTAAAGCGTATAATCCGAAATTGTATTAGAGTGTGGCACGAGAGCCCAAATTGTTGTTGTTGTTAGGATTGTTGTTGTTGCGGTTGTCCGCAGAATTGCTATTATTGTTCTTCTAGCTTTACAATATACATAGTATTTCTCATCATTTCATACATACTCTGCTTATGTTCTGTACCAATGCTAAATTTTTCAGTACGAGGAAGTTTGTTTATTACCAAAAGCATATATTCAATATATCTTTCTAATTTCGGAATTAATTGTAATCTATTATCTTCTTTTGGCATTTATTTTTCTCCTATTTACCTTATTTTAAAAAAATTATAATTTTTTTTACTTTCAAAATACTCATATACCAAGTAACATATTATTCATATATTACTTGGTATTATATATCAAAAATTCAAAATCTCAGCCTTTTTCTGATAATTTACAAGTTTTTGCTTAACACATTTAAGCGTTCAGCGCTACTTTATGTAAAGTGTGGCACGAGAGCCCAAATAGCTGTAGCTGACAGGATCGTAGTCGTAGCGGTTGCCCGCAGAATCGCTACTATCATAATCGCCCCCACGAACAGCACGACCGCTAGAAGAGTCGGCCTCTTGTGTCCATTCATATCTGCTGCCCTCTAAGTCACAAACATTATTTCGCACATCATTGGAATCTGAGCCTGATACTTGATATTCTGATGAATGTCCTTGTTCTGATGAATATGAAACTTTATCTCCACTTTCTGCTGCCCATTTACATACCATATCATGTTGACAACCCCAAATCATTGTACTTGTTGTTTTCGAATCTCCTAAACTTGAACATACTTTATATAATTTATACCAGTTTACTCCATCTAATGGATATACTCCTGCTCTTACTGTTCCTGTTTTAGTTCCAGAGCCATATAAATATGCTCCTGAACCGGTTGTTTGATATCCCTCTGTTTCAGTTACACTTTCTGCTTCATATCCTACTTCGTATCTTCCTACATAAAATCCACCATATTTATTTATGCTATCTATCATATTATTATAATCAGTTTTGAATGCTTGCGCCATTTCTTGTGCTGATGAAAATCCTGCTTCTTCATAATAATATTTATCTGCATCATTATCATAACTAAAATCGTAATCAATCACTAGTGCTGGTTCTCTATAACTTTCTGTATCATATCCTCTTTCAACTATTGTAGAGGCAACACTTTGTTCTGGTTCTGTTGCAGATATTGATTTACTTCTTTTATTAATTTTTACTGCATTTGCCGCATTATTATCTGCCGCTTCAACATCAGAATCTTTTTGTTCTGCCACTTTCATTGATGGGATTCCATTTAATGAAGCCACTTTATTTGTTTCTTTAACTCCAGCTGTTTCGTTGTTTACTCCTATTGATTTACCATCTCCACTTATTGTTTCATATAATATACTTGCATCTGGTACAGGTACCCAAACCCATTGATTATCTTTAGAATCTTTTATTACAACTCCATAGCTTCCTCCTGTTGGCTTTGTTATAGATGTTGATGTTCCTTCTACATAACTGTACCCTACTGGTACTGGTACATTTCCTGTTAATACTGCTTTTATTGTTGTTGTGTCTGTTAATGCTGCTTTTTGAGTTTCTGTTAAGCTTGAATCTGCCTCTATATCTGCTACTGTTAATTCCTCCATATTATTGTTGCTTAAAAGTGTATCTTGGTTTAATCCTGCATATTCTGGTTCTTCATTTTCTCCTTGTTGTCCGCCTCCACCTGCTGGTGTTGCATCCCAAGTTAAAACTCCACCATCAATACTTATTTTTCCTGTTTCTGTAAAGTCTCTTGTTGTTATTGTTACTGTTGCATCTTGTCCTTCAGCTGATTGTGCTACTACAATTGAAGCATCTCCAAATTTCATATTTTTGCTTGCTCCGTATTTTTCTAATGCTGCATTTATTACTCTTTGTCCTACTGTTGTGTTTGCTGCAGTTGATTTTACAGTTTCATTTCCGGCTACATAGATATCATCATATGCTTCTAAATGTGCGTTTTGTACAACTACTGCTAATTGGTCTTTTGCTGAACCAATATCATTTCTTTGTTTTGCTTCATTAGCTTTTGCTGGTGCACTATCGCTTCCAGTTAGCGATGCAATCGTAATTCCCGCTAATATAAGAAGTACGATTATTGTGATTACTAATGCGGTAGGTATGAAATGTTACCTTCTTCTTTAAAATTAAATGAGGTATCATACCCCTTTAAATAAAAATCAAATTTCTTATCATTATATATAACAATCTTATCAACAAACTCTTTACAAACATTCTTACTAAATTTTTTCATATTTAAAATGTTATCTATTGTTTTTTGAATCTTTTCTAATATTTCTTCAGTATTTTCCTTCATTCTTACTTTTTGTTTTTGAGCATTTAGTTCAACTTCAATTTTGTTTATCTTTTCAATTATTTCATCATTCTTTAAAGTAAATGTTTCTTCATCTACAATTCCTTTAATACACAAATCAAGTAATCTACTTCTTTCTTTCATTAGTTGTTCTTTGTCTTTGACTAGTATATCATTTAATTGTGTTTCTTGTCCACATTTATTTAATACAAGTTTCACATATTGTTCTGTTTCTTTCTTTATTTCTTTTTTATTAACTAGGACTTCTTTTAATGCCTTCATAAAGCAAATCTTCAGTGTTTCATTATTTACTCTATCATTATCACAACCTATATGTTGTCCATTTTCTTCATGTTTTTTTCCATATTTAGTTGCAGTATAACATCTCCAAGTTTTTCTAATTGTTCCATCTTTTCTCTTTCTATTTTCTCCACCAACATAAGATGCACCACAACACGCACAAACTAACTTGCCAGAAAAAGTATGTTTATTTGTATACTTACTTTTTTCATGTTTATATATCTCGCTTCTTCTTTTTAATTCCTTTTGTGTTGCTTCAAATAAATCTTTATCAATAATCGGTTCATGATGATTTTTGGTATATATAAATTCAACCTCTCCTTTGTTTTCTTTTTTAGAATGTTCTAGGAAATCAACAGTATAAGTTCTTCTTTGTTTCAAATCGCCTATATATTTAACATTTTGAAGAATATCTAAAATTGTTCTTTCTCGCCAATCAGTAGATTTCTTTCCACTTTTTGTTCTTTTTATTTCAATTCCTCGTTCTTTTAATTCTTTTGCAATTGTATATGCTCCTTTTCCTTCATATAAATACATATTAAATATTTCTCTAATTATTTTCGCTTCTTTTTCATTTATAACTAATTTAGTTTTCTTTCCTGTAATTGGATCTCTGACAAAATCATAACCATAGACAATATTTCCAAAAGCAACACCTTTTTTCATACTTTGAATAACTCCAAATTGAACTCTCTCTGATATTCTTCTACTTTCATCTTGGGCAAGTCCAGCCATTATTGTTAGTCTTAATTCTCCATCAGTATCAAATGTACTGATGTTATCTATAATAAATCTTACTTCAATTCCAATTTTTTTAAATTCTCTTGTTTTTTCTAGTGTATCTACTGTATTTCTTGCAAATCTGCAAACTTCTTTTGTTAATACAATATCATATTTGTTTTTTAGCCTATCTCTATACATTCTATTGAAATCTGCTCTTTTCTTTAATGAAGTTCCACTAATTCCTTCATCAGCATATATTTCAACTAACTTCCAATCTTTATGTTGTTTTACATAGTCTTCAAAATATAACCTTTGATTTTCAAGTGAATTTTTTTGATCTTCATGGTCGGTAGAAACACGGCAATAAACTACAACTCTCTTCATTATTGTTCACTGCCTTTCATTCTTTTTTTATTTCTTTGTGCCATTCTCATTCGTCTTATTGTTTTTTCTCTGAATTCTTCATCCTTCCATTTTCTTTTCATTTTTTCACTTCTTGATTTATTTGCATTTTCTTTTAAAAATATTTTATATGCTTTTTTTATATTTTGAGCCTCTTCATCATTAACCTTATATTTATTTTCTACTAAATCATAGCCATATCTTTCTTCTTTTTTTATTTCATTTTTTACTCTTTGTCCTTTGATGCTTCTTTTATCGCTTTCTTTTTTCATAAATCTAAAAAAAGATAACTTAATAATAGCTTTCATATACAACTTATCATTTAAAATATCAATGCTATCATCTAAAAAATATACTTTCATTTTATTTTGTCTAAAATACTCAATATAATATCCAGCTGCTGTATCAAATAAATTACTAAACTGTTCAACACTTTTTATCACTATAATATCTGCATTTTTCTTTAATAAATAAGATAACATTTCAAACCACTTTGTTTTTTCTGATTTATTGTTTTTTATAATATCTATATAATATGTAATATTTTTTTCTACCTTATAATTTCCTAAATACTTTTTAACTTGTTCTACATAAATTTCGCTTTTTTCTGCATTTTTAAATGCTCCATATACTAATATTTTCATTTCTATTGTCCTTTCTAACTTTCTATGTTAGAATAAGAACATAGAAAGTATTTCACATATTTTCTTGTAAAGACTATCTTTGTTAGTTTGACGGCTAAAAGATAGTCTTTCATTTTTTACCTTTTTAGTAGCATTTCCTCCCTTCCTTTTTTAAGCTACTTTTCTTTCATAATCTTTATCAATCTCGATAATTGCTACCTTCATCTCATCTTCTGTGAGTAATCCTTGTTCATATAAATCTTTTATAATTCCAACGACTATACATTTCTTCGCAATATCTGGCATTTACTTTCCTCCATAAAAATAAGGAGCTTCGTAAAATCTATAACCATTCTACTTTGCTCCTTTAATTTATACAAATGTACCTTTAATCTGTTTTTTTCTATTTTATACATTTGACTTTATTTTCTATCTTTAATTTTTTCTGCTTCCTTTTCAACTTCTACTGGAGAATATAAATCTAATAAAGTTAGTATATATTCTCCAAATTGTTCATTAGATAATTCTAAATTTCCTGTATGTTTTAAATATTCTCTAGCAACCATTCCATAAGATGCAATTTGTTTTCTTGTAACAAATTCTGTTTTTTCTTCTATTCCTTCTCTGTGTAATGCTTCTTTCTTTATTTTATCTAAATCAATTCCAAGGGATATAATTAGTGATTTATCAACCCTTCTTAATTCTCCTAAATCTAGTGTTCCTATATAATATTTTAATCTTGATTTGTCTATTGCTCTAATTTGTTCAGTTAATATAAGTGAATTTTGTTTTAACCTATTTTTGTAACCTTTTATAAAGACATGAGTTGGTATAATTGACTTTGAATTTACTTTGCTTGTAATTGGTGCAATTATAACTGTTGGACTATGCTCATTTCCAATATCATTTTGAATTATCACAACAGGTCTAACTCCTGTTTGTTCACTTCCTACATAAGTTTCATCTAATGCTGCATAAAATAAATCTCCTCTTTTTATATTCATTATTTATTATCTCCTTTTTTCTTATAATTTTTCAAATATTCCATTTGTTCTTTATCTTCTGCATTTTGTTCTTCTATACTTTTACATTTACTTGCCCCTAAAATTATCAAGTATGTAAATAAAGCAATTATTACAATTAAAATTAAAAGTATAGTAGTAAATATTTTACTCATACAATCTCCTTTTTTTATTAAAGGGTTATCTAAACAATTTAAGACAACCCTTTCAATTATTTCAATTCTATCGTTCCCCTAATTCATTAAACAGCAATTTGCTAAATTGCTTCACAGGACTTCCACCTACCTAACTTCGTTAGATTTATACCCATTGCGTGCGACGGCTCACAAATTCTATTTGCTTCAACGCTCAAGCTGTGGCTATATAAGAGTATCATTATACCTATTATTCATCTTCGCCTTATAAGTAGCAAACTTATATTTAAGAAAATAATTTGTAAAATTATTTTTAACTAGCTCTTAATAATAGGAATGTATTTAATGAATTGCTATTCAATTTTCAAAGTGCCTAACTTGTTATAAAAAGAAACAAGTTTGAGAATTTGTCCTCTCACTTGTTTCCTAACTAAATCGAATTTTTGCAAGGCAACATTAAAAATTTTTTATTTTTTTAGCAATTTTCTTATATTTTTTATTCCAGTTCTTATTGTTTCACTTACTGCTTGATGGCTTGTCCTTTCTAATTTTGCGATTTCTTCTATTGTTTTATCTTCAAAATAATAAAGTTTTATTCTTCTTCTTTGAACATCTGATAAACAACTTATTGCTCTTTTTAATTCTCTACTTTCAAATTTTGCTTGTATAATGTCATCAATTTCATTTTGCTTATATAACATTCTTTTATTAAGTGTTATTTCTTTAACTTCTGAATGTTCTATATGATTATCATATTCATTCATTTCTGATAAATCATCTAATTCAAATCTATCCATTGCATCGAAGATTTCTTTTTTTATTTCAACTAAATGTGTATTATTCTCTCCATCTTTAAACATAACTGAATATGTATTTTTTATTTCATTATATATTAATGTATATGGATTATCTTTACTCTTTCTTCTTTTTGGTCTATCAACCATTTTCCTTTACCTCCAAAATCAAAATTTCAAATTTGACTTTGGAGTTGGTGGAGATTTATTTCTAATGATTGAAGTTATTAATAAGCAAAAAGTACCACATGAATTAGCACATAATCGCACTAAATCAGTGGTACTTTTATATGTATTTAATTTATTCCCTCCAATCAACCAAAACATATACACATCTCCTAAAAAAACTAATTTGTTTTTCTGATGTGTATAAAAACAATTTTTCTTATGCGTAAATTGATTTCTCAACTTGCACATAATATAAATCATTTTTACTGCTTTTGATTAAAATGTGGGAAGAAAAAGAAAAATGTGTGAAAAAAAAGAGATTTTCGACAAATTTTGACATTTTTCTCTATCATATTGTAAATAATTGGATATTAAATTTGGTAAAAATACTCAAATATTCGCTTTTTCTATTGTGTTTACATAATTTTAATGATATAATATTGTCAGAAATTTAAAAATTACATTTGTGAGGCAAATAAAGATGGTTAATATTTTAATTAGCAATAAAGATGTTAGTTTCGCTAACAATCTTGAAAATATACTTGCAGATGATAAAAATTATGTTTTCAAAACAACTACTACTGAAGTAGATACAATATCTAATTATAATAAGATAAATCCAGAAGTATTAGTTTTAGATGACAACATACCAGATTTATCTATTGTAGATATTGTTGATAGATTATCTATAATTCCAAATGATTTTGGCAAACCTAATATAGTTTTAACTTTAGAACATAATTCAAGTGATGAATTAAATAATGTTGAAAAGGTTAGTTCAATAATTTATAAACCTATAAATCCAGATAAGTTAATTGCGTCTATTAGAAGAACTGCTAATCGTAATAAAAGACCAGAGTTAACAAAAGCTGAAGTATCTGTATTTTTGAAAAAGTTAAATTTGAATTGTTGTTGTCCTCGGCTTCAACTATATGAGAGATATTATTTTATATTATTATGATCATTTGAATGAAATGGAATTTTTAAATGATGTTCAAGAAAAAATTGCTCGTGAAAATAAAACAACAGAAACAAAAGTTAGAGATGCTTTGAATAGCTACATTCGTAAAATTAAAACCTCACATTTTTCAAGCTATTCTACTGAATTAGATAAAATTTTGTATAACAATGGTTATGCACCATCTTTAAAAGATTTCGTACAAAGAATTGTTACATATATAATTCGAAAAAAAGAAAATGGTAGATCACTTTAAATAATCTACCACTTTCTTTTTATGTTTTTTATAAATTTTTTATATATTCTTTATAGTCTGATATAATTCCTTCAAGTCTTTCTTTACTTGTTTGTTTTATTATACTATTGAATTTATCTCCTATTAAATCTTGAACTTTATATGCTTCATCATTCTTTATTTCATTATCTATCGTAATCATATTATAAATTGGAGTTTCTTCTTTTAGTTCATTATAAGTAGTTTTTACCATATTTAATCCATTCATACCATCTAAATCATATTTCATAAATACCATTGTTGGTTTTAATTCTATTATTTTATGGCATCCATCATTAGCATTATTACAAACTGCCAATAATTCAACATCTTTTATATTTCTTAATATGTTAGAAATTTTTTCTTGTTCTTGTTTATCATCATGAATTAATACTACTTGAACTTTATTTCTTCTTTCTTCCCAATTTAGTTCTTTCCAAATCATTTCATTTTGTCTAGGTTTGAAAGAAACACATACAGGAACAAATTTACCATATTTATTATGTTTTGATTGATTAGTACAAGGAGTATCTTCATTCATCTTATGAGCTCTTAACTCATTTGTTGGAGAATCATCCCAAACTATTTTATCATCGTAATATCTTGCTATTCCATAAGGAGTACCTATCATTAAAGAACATACTCTTAACATTCCATTTGGATGAACTAAAATTCTTGAACCATTTTTACAAGAGCAATAACCATAATATTTTGGATTTTTCTCAAACTCTTCTTTTGTAGTAAATGATTGTGGAATTCTAACTGGTATTGAATATTCATTATTTTCAACCTTTGGCTCTATCTCATTCCAAACTTTAAACCAATCATTTATTGTAATATCTATATTTCCACTAAAATTATCTCTTGGAACTCCTGTTTTAAATAGATTATGGAAATTCATTTTTTCTATTCCCAACTCTTCTGCAAATCTTATCATTCTATCTAAATACAAGTTCCCATTTTCATCTCTTTTAATTAATTCTTTACTTATACAAGATGTTATATCAATATTATATCCTAATTCTTTTGCTCTTTTAATATTCTTTACACATTTATCAAAAGAACCATATCCACGAATAGGATCATTTATTTCTTTTATTGGTCCATCTATACTAAATGTTATTTCATCTAACATTTTAAATTCTGGTTTTTCTAATAATTCGCTTTTAAATTGTCCGTTTGTATCTATTCTTACATATTCATATCCTAATTCTTTTGATTTTTTTATTAAGGCTAATAAATTTTTGTTGTCATTTTTTATATCATATAAAGTTGGTTCTCCACCCATTAATGTTAGCTTAATAGCTCCCATCTCTCTAAAATCTTCTAATAGTTTTACTGCATCATTGAAATCCACTTCCTTTTTCTCAACTTGGAAGCATATTTCCTGTTTATATAAACATTGCACACATCTTAAATTGCAATCATCTATTAAATAAAAAAATATTTGTCTTAAGTTCTTTTGAAAATAATCTGTAAATTTCTTATCCATCTTATAATTCATAATAAACTCTCCCAACTTATCTATTTTTACATACCTATTATATAATGCTTCCAATAATGTGTAAATTACTAAAAAACTACGATAAATTCAAATTTACCTAACATTATTGACTAACATTTATATAACTGCTAAAATTCTATTGGGAGGATTAAAAAATGGATAAGAATGAATTGTTAAAATTAGTGGATAGTTTAAATATGCCAAAAACAGAATATTACATTCTTTCAAGTGGTTCATTACTTTTATATGGATTAAGAGAAAAAGCTGGAGATTTGGATTTATGTGTATCTAATGAATTGTTTGAGGAATTAAAAATAAACTTCAATTTAAAACAACCTAATGAATGTGGTTTTTATCAAATATCAAAAGATATTGAAATAATACCATCAAGTAAAGATGATTTTAAAATGACAATAAAAGATAATTATCCTGTGGAAGATTTAAAGACTATTCTTAAATTCAAGTAAGAAAGAAATGCTCCAAAAGATCAAAAAGACATTAAAAATATAATTAAATATTTAGAAAACAATAAAATCTAACCCTAATATGAGTTAGATTTTATTTTAACTTAAGTAATCTTTTATAAATTTCTTATCTACTTTTGTTAGTCTATCTTTTAAATATACTAATTTTATACTATTTTCTGGTAATTCTATTGGCAATTTTACTTCATATACTTTTTTATTTTTCAAATTACTTTTTGCTGCTTCTTTCATTACATAAGCAATTCCTATTCCTCTTTTAGCAGCATTAATTCTTTGTTCTGTTGTAGGACATCTTAAAACCACATCAACATTTACATCATAGTCATTTAAAATTTTATTTAATTTCTTTGTTGTTGTTTTATTTTCATAAGATAAAACATACTTATAATTTTCAAGTTCTTTTATATCTTTAATATCAATTGGCTCATTTGAAATAAATATATTATTAGTTTTCTTTATTTCTTTAATTACAAGTTCTTCTTTACAATCTGCTGGAACTGAATCTAGTATAGCAAAGTCTATTTTATTTTGTCGTATCTCTTCTATAAGTTCTCTACTGTCTGATTCTGTATCTATTGAAATACACATATCAGGATAATCAGTTATTGCATTTTCAATTCTTTCCATCAAATAAAACTCTGTTATATGTGAAGGACAACCAATCGAAATTTTTGCACAATTCATATCATTTTTACTTTGAGCAATAGTTACAGCAAAATCAACTGTTCTCATTCCTAGTTTTGCGTTCTCATATATTTCTTTACCTATTTCAGTTAATTTTAAAGGTTTTCTTGTAAATAGCTTTACTCCTAATTGATTTTCTAATGTTGATATACTTGTAGAAATTGATGAAGACGCATAACCAAGTTTTTCTCCTGCATCAGCGAGACTTTTTGATTCTGCGACAACTATAAATGTTTTCATTAAATTCAAATTTACATTATTAGCTTCTATCATAATTTTCTCCAATTTTAACTTTTACAAAAGTATTTTTTTCTATGGGTATTTTACCTGCTAATCATTTGTTTAATTATCAATACTACTACATTATACCATATAATTTACATAATATCAATTAAAACACGCTTATTTCTCAATTTCTTTTTCTAAAAATTTAATTATATCTGCAAATTCATAATATGAAAGACATATTACATATCTATCTGCACTACTTTCATTAATTGATATTGAAAAATCTATATACATACTTATGCTATCATCAATATCTAGCTCCATTTTTGAAAAAAATATTTCATATTTTTCATGAATGTAATATGTCTTTTTATTTTCATCAGTATTAATCAATCTTTTTAAGCTTTTAACCCTATTTATAAATCTTATTAAATAATCTGTTTCAATAATAATCTTATCTTCATATTTAAAATATTTATTATATGCTTTAAGAAATATTTTACTTTTATTTTTCACCTTTTTTAATTCTAGTTCTACAGTAGTTGCCCTATCTATAAGTCTTTTATACATTTACTGCTCCTTTATTATTTAAAATTCATTTATAACATATTTTTTTAAAACATTAGCATTTGTTTCTAATATTCTTCCATTCATCATTGCCAAGTTAACTAAACAAATAATATTTTCTTTATTAAATGAATTTGTTATCATTTCATGTAAAATATACGCTGGAACTTCAAAGTTAAATTTTGCTTGAATTTTAGGTGCTTCTCGATTATATATTTCTAATTCTTCTTTATAAATTGTTTCTTCTTTCATCTTTCTACCTCTTTGTTTTCATATATTTATTTTGATAGTTGGTACGCAACACTTTTTATAAAAAAATATTATATTATTACATATATTAAATTAGAAAGAAGTGAATAATATAATGAAAACCAAGAATTTAAATGGTAAATTTAATATTGTTGGCGATAATATTAGAAAATATAGAGAATTAAGAGGTCTATCTCAAAGAGAACTTTCCAATAAATTGAATTTGTTAGGAATAAATCTTTATAATTCTGATATATCTCGTATTGAGTCCCAAACATTATTTATAAGAGATTATGAACAAAAAGCAATATGCAAAATCTTAAATATCTCTTTTGATCAGTTATATGAAAATACTGATAAATATTTTGATTAATACATAAACGATGGAATAATCGGTTATGTATTTTTATTTGCTCATATTTCTTTATTCACAAAATATACTATAATAAATGTTTTTCCTATCTATTTTTATATTACCACATATTTCCTTAAAAATCAACAAATTTCCCGTATTTTATCTTATGCTTAGTGTCATATTATCTTTAAGTTCAAGTTAAAATTAATAGACATAAATCTATATTGGGAGGAATTTATTTATGGCTGTTAGGAAATTAAATGATAATATGAATGTTATAGGTTCAAACTTAAGATATTATAGAAAAGCCAAACATCTATCGCAAGCTGAATTGACTCAAGAATTAAATCTCCTTGGTATTCCTATTTATAAAAATGATATTTGGCTAATCGAGGCAAATAAAAGAACTGTAAAAGATTACGAATTATGGGGATTTTTGAAAGTTTTAGATTTATCTTTCAATGAATTATTTAATGGAATTGATGATATTTTAGCTAACCTTTAAAAGACAACTTATTATATTTTAATCTAATGTAAAATAACACGAATTATAAAAAAATCGTGTTACTTTACATTAAATTTCTCTAAATGAATATTATTCTTGTTATTTTTAACAATTCCTAGTTTATTTCATTAATTCATCTTGTATGTTTTTTATATTATCAAAAATATACCTACACATATTCGTTCTAAAAAAAGCAAAATTTAAAATATCCTCATTGTTAAAGTTTTCATTATATTGCTTATAACCATAAACACTTCCTAACATTTGTATTAAATATAAATAAATACCATATTTTAAGTCGTACTCATTTAGCTTAACATATTTCATTACTTCCCTAACATACTCTTTAAATATTACTAAATTCATTTTCCCTGTTTTAGCTTGATTATCTATATATGAATATGATCTAATTATTTCCCATACAATAGGCATCTTTTTAGCAGTTTCAAAATCTATGAGTGTTGTTCCTTTTTCATCATTATATATTAGTTGTTGAACACTATAATCTCCATGTGTATTTTGCATGGTCATTTTGTTAATAATAGAAAAATCAAAATTTTCTAATATATACTTACTCATTTCAATTTTATCATCTAAATCTTTTTCAATTTTTTTGCTAAATTTATTATTGTAATTTAGATTTTTCTTTAATTCTTGCATCTTTTTTAGTCCATTTTGAATATAATCTTTTGAAAACCACTTTTCTATAATTCTTTCATCATCTAATTCTTTATATTCTTTCAATTCTTTCAATAATTTTCCTAAAATTGTTGCACTTTCAATTACTTTTTCATAATCTCCAGTATTATTTTCAATTGTATATCCATCAATATATTCTTGTACTATAATTATTCTATTATATTTCGTTATATAAAATTGTTTGCTTATTGTTTCAATATATTTAGGAACTTGTATATCTTTTTTTGAGAGAAAATTTATAATATCTATTTCTTTTAAAATAGACTCTTTTTTTCTATCTTCACTAAATTCTTTTAGTATATATTTATTATCAATATTATAAATATTAGCAGTTCCTTTATTTATAGGTTTGATATTTTTAGCTTTTATATTATATTCTTTTTCTAATAAATTTCTTATTTCAATATTATCTAAATTTGATTTTTGAATTGCCATTTTATTCACTCCATTATTTTTTATTTTAATTCATTTTTTACATAATAGCATAAAAACAAGCAACTATCAAATAATTACTTGTTTTTATTTTTATAAATATAAATCAATCTTATTAGATTTCATTATAATCTTTCTATTTTCATCTAATAGCTTTATTTCATCAAGATTAATATTATCATTTTCAGAAGAATATGAAATTTCTAAATATGTTTCTTCATTTTCAACTTTTAGTTCAATAACAACATTACTTGCATTATTTTTTACCATGATTTCAACAATTTTTATGATAAAATAAATGTTATCTTCAATATTTTCGATTATTTTCTCATTATTCTCATTTCTAAATTCCAACCTTGTATTATTATTTAAAATTAGTGTTGGTTTTAACAAAATATTTATAATTTCTTTAAATTTTTCAAAATTACAGTTCTCAATACTCTCAAAATTTAAAGCTTCGTATAATTTATATGTTTTATCAAGTGCATTTCTTATCCCATTGTTTTCTACTTTAAATTCATCTGTACTCATCTCAATAGCACCGTTCATTCCACCAATTTGCATTAATTGGTCTTTAGCTTCATTAACAAGGTTTACTATTAAATTACCCATAATTGCTTTTTTATAACTTACTCTTGCAACTTCTCTTTCTTTTTCAACTATTTTTTTATTTAAAAATGATGTCTTTATAGCTGCTTTTGTCATTAATAGAAGTTCATCTTCTCCTTTTAACTTATCTAAATATCCTTGAATATTCATTTTATCAATCATTTCTAATGGTGGTATTTTATCAGCATAACCAGTTTGTAGAATTACAATGGTTTCATCATTATATTCTCTTAATTTTTTTACGAATTCATCTCCATTCATTTGTGGCATAAAGAAATCCAATAACAATACATCAGGTCTATTGTTCTTTAAATATTCTAATCCTTCTTCTGGGTTTGAAAAACATTTAACATTCATATCTTCAAATTCCAAACAATTTTTTACTGATCTTAAAACTTCCTCTACATCATCAATAACTACAACATTAGCATTTTTATAAATATTTTCTTCCATTTATTTTTCCTCCCTATTTGGTATTTCTATAAAGAATTTTGTTCCAAGTCCTTCTTTAGTTTCAAAACGCATCTTTCCATTAAAACTTCCTTCAATAATAGTATTTGAATAATACAATCCAAATCCAGTTCCTTTATCTCCTTTTGTTGTTTTTAGTTCCTTAAAGATTTTATCTTTAATTGATTTGTCTATTCCTCCTGCTTCATCACTTACTATTATTATTGTTTTTTTATTATCTTGCTCTACATCAACTTTAACAATACCTTTAATTTGTTTTCCAGCGTATGCATCTATACTGTTTCTAATTAAATTACCTAATACTCTATCTAGCTTGTTCTTTTCTCCATATATTTTTATTTCTGGAGGTACATTTATTTCAAGCTGACAATTATGTTTCATAAAAATGCTTCTGAACATTAATTTTATTCCTTCTAGCACATCTAGCAATGAAAATTCTGTATTATCTGTGTCTCCAGTTGCTCTAATTTGATTTCGTACACCTAATATAATATTTCCCATATTATTCAAACTACTCTCAACATTATCTAACATTTCTTCTAATTTTTGTTTTGTTCTTTCATCAGCTGAAATTTTATCTGATTTTATATATTTACCTATTGTTGCTACATCTAATTTAACTGCTGACAATGGAGAGTTTAAATCATGTGCTAATCCACCTGCAAATTCTCCTAAAATTGCAAACTGTGCTTGTCTTTGCATTGTAAATTGGTCTTGCTCTATTTTTTCAATATATGTATTTGTTTTCTCCTGTACCTTGTTGATTTCTTTTGATAATCTACCAATTTCATCTGTTGATGTAATTGGTAATAAGTTAAGTTCAACTTTTTTACTCTTTAATATTTTTTCTAGGTTTTCATTTATATCATTCAAGTTAGAACCAATCGTTCTACTTGATAAATAAATAACTAACGCATCTACTATTAAAAAGCCTATAATAATTCCTAGCAATGATGTAAAAATATTATTTGAAATTGTATATGTAATACCTATAACTATTTCCTGATTATTTATTGTAATATACTTTACAGCCCCTTGAAGATTTTCCCCATAATAATCATAAGTCCTTCCACCATTTGCTTTTGAGTAATAATCAATATAATTACTCATAAATTTACTTATTTTAGTTTTTCCTTTACATTCTCCATTTATCTTATAAAACCAATTTTCATTTGATAATTCATGATTTAAAAAACTTTCTAAATCCTTAATTTCAATATTTGAATTTTTTATTTCATTAGCAACTGAATTAAGTTTTTGATTATATGTTTCAAATCTATATTCAGCAATTTCATTTGTAACATTAGCAACTGCAAACATAAATACTAATATAAAAGATATTACTACTGTTGAAAATACTTCAGTTAAAACTTTTCCATACAGATATGTTTTCTTAACTTTTTCATGTTTATATATTTCATTATCAAATGTTTCTATTAATACCTCTTTTAATATTTTAGTTGAAAAGAAATACAAAACTAAATTTGGAACACCTAAAAATATTACTGCTAACATCGCAATCTTTATAGTCAAAATTCTATTTGTATTAGTTACCAATAACATTCCAATTACAATTATCAATGGAATAATTACTGATGTTATTATTAATGATCTGCTTGGGTATCTATAACATACTTCCCTTACCTTATTTATATTCTTTGCATTTTTAAATTTTTTTAACGGTTTTAAAATTTTATTTGCAATTATCAAATCTACTATTATACCAATAATAAATATACTAAAATAATATACATTATAGTAATAAGGATTTACTGATAATTGAAACGGTGTATTAATTGAATTTGGTGGATAATTTAATAAATATGGGAATAATTTGTACCCTATTAATACACAAATTAAGTCTGCAAATAATTTTGCAACTATTAAAGTTTTTACAGGCTTGTCTGAAAGTTTTTTAAACCAATCCTTCATTTTTTCCTCCTTCCACAATACTTCCAATCACTCGTTCATAATATTTAGTATCATTTTTCCATTCAAAGTCTAATGTTTTTAAAACTTTTTGAGTTTTCTTTGAATCTATTTCAATTTTTTCCTTATTATTTAGTATAAAATCATTTATTAACCACTTGCTTTTTTCTATATCTTCTTTTAAGAATTCATCTTTATAATCCAATTTTATATTATACTTCTTTAGTATTTTTTCTATTTGTTCAATATTAATTTCATTATTATTTAAAACATGATAAATATTGTTATAAGAATCATTTAAAGATAATTTAACAACTGCTTCAGCACACATATCTACTGGTGTAATATCAAATGTAAATTTTTCTAAATCTTTGGTTATATATCCTAATTTTATAATTTCCTTAATCTTATTTTGGAATGCATTAGTTTCCTTATTAATTTGAAATACATTGTCGGTATATCTATTCATTAAATTACCAACTCTTAAAATATTAGCCTTTAATCCATATTTTTGTATATTCTCTATAATATGTATTTCTGCTTGTAATTTAGTTGAAAGATATACATTTTCGGAATATTTTTGTCCTATTTTTAAATCACTTTCAGTAAAAGTATTTTTATAGCATTCATTTGTATTTACTAAATTATTTCCAGCAATTCCAACTGTAGAAATATGATTTAATAGGCAATTGCATTCCTTTGAAAATGCTACTAAATTTTTTATTGATACAACATTATGTTCAAAATTATAATCTCTTTTTCCATAATGTTTTACAGATGCGGCAACATTAATAATTACATCTATATTATTCCTTAAGTTTTCATATTGTTCATCATTTAATCCCATATCTTCTTGAACTAAATCTCCTTCAACAATAATAACTCGTTTATCAATATATCTGTCAATTTTCTCATTGAAATACTTGTAATATACTTCTTTTATCCTATCTACTGCTGATATTTGTTTTTTATTTCTAATTATGCAATATATCGTATTGTTTGTATTTTTAACTAAATAATTTAATATATGTACTCCTAAAAAACCTGTTGCACCTGTTAATAGTATATTGTTTTTATTTTTCATATGCACTTGCACTGGTTGTATATCAATTTTTTCAAATTGCTCTTTACTTTCTTTATTATTATTCATTTTCACATACATAGCTAAACTTCTTGCAGAAGGATTATCATATATTTCTTGAGTATTTAAGATTATATTTTGCTTTGCAAGTTCTATTTGTAAAGAAATTGCAAGTAATGAATCTCCTCCAACTTCAAAAAAATTATTTTGTACTGTTATATTTTTAGTTTTTAAAACTAATTGCATACACTTTAATATTTGTACTTCTAAATCATTACTTGGTAATATATTGCTATCTGTTGAAGATAATAATTTAAATTTATCTTGATTTTCTTTCAAATACTTCTTATCCGCTTTTCCATTAATATTTAAAGGCATTTCATTTAAAAGATAAATCTTTGCTGGAATCATATATTGTGGTAATTTAGCTATCATTTCAATTTTTAATTTTTCATAAGTAATTGCTGATTTAGTTTCTATAAATGCAATTATACTATTTTTTTGACCTGCATCTTTTTCAATAACTACTGCCACCTTTTTTATTATTTCAATTTTAGATAATGCTTTTTCTACCTCTTCTAATTCTATTCTATATCCATTTACTTTAACTTGAAAATCATTTCTACCAAGATAATAAATATTTCCATTTTTATCTATCTTGCCCAAATCTCCTGTTTTATACATTTTATTTTCTTTATTAAATGGATCATCCAAAAATCTTTCTTTTGTCAATTCATCTCTTTTATAATAGCCATTACCAACACAATCCCCAGATATATATATTTCTCCCATTCCATTTATAGGGCATAAGTTTAAATTTTTATCTAGTATATAAACACTTACATTCTTTATTGCTTTTCCTATTGGTGGTTTGATTTCAATATTATTTTTGTTAATTGTATATGTAGTTGCTACATGAGTTTCTGCTGGACCATAATGATTATGTACTATCGTACCATCTTCAATCACTTTTTTTATACCATCTGTAATTATTAGTTGCTCTCCAGCTGTGATAATATGTTTTAATGGTAATTTATTATTTTTTACAAGTTCACTTTCTGTTAAGATTTCTAAATATCTTGGTGGTATAAATAATATATCAATTTTATTCTCTGTAATGCAATTTAATAATTTATTACTATCTTTTTTATCTTCATCTTTAATTATATATAATGTACTTCCTGTTAAAAATGCTGAAAATATTTCTTGATAACTAACATCAAAACTTAATGTAGCAAACTGTAAAATCTTTGAGTTTTTTTCAAATTTTATTTCTTTTGTATAAATCTCATTTTCAATTAAATTTATCATATTTTTATGTGATATTGTTACTGGTTTTGGATTTCCTGTTGAACCTGAAGTATAAATAATATATAAATTATTGTTTATATTATATTTTATTTTTTCCCTTGTGTTGTTTATTACTTCATCTTCATATCTCTCATAAGATATATCAACCTTTATATCTGCAAAATTAGCACTATCACTTTTGGAATATAAAACTTTAGTTACATCTGCACTCTCAATCATATATTCTTTTCTTTCAATAGGATATTGTGGGTCAATAGGTACATAAGTGCAATTCATTTTTAAAATTGCAAGTATTCCAACAAGCGTATCTATACTTTTATCAGTAATAATTCCAATATTTTCGTTTTCTTGAATCACAATATTTTTCTTTAAAAATGAAATTAATTTTTCAATTCTAATCTCTAACTCTTTATATGTTATGCTTTTATCCTTTGTTTCAATAGCAATTTTATTTTTATATCTTTTAAAATCAATTAATTTAATAATATTTTGAGCTTTATATTCTTTACTTAAATCTAATTTTTGATTATTAAATTTCTTTAATATATATTTTTCCTTTTTTTCTGAAATTATTTTTATTTCACTTACATTTTTTATTTTTTCCTTTACAACTTGCTCTAATATACTTTCGTATGCTTGATATAACTTTTCTATTTCATTCTCTTCAAATAATTGATTTTGATAATCTATTACTATACTATATGCTCCTGTATCATTTCTGTCATGTATATGTATCTCTATATTATCTGCAATATTATTATGAAAAATCCATTCAGATGAATAACTAATTTGATCTTTTTCAGTAATATCTTTAGCATTTTGGTAAGAAAATAAAACATTATATAAGTTTTGATTAATGCTATGCTTATCTTTAACATACTCCAATATATCATTGTATGGATATTTTTCATGTTTCAATGCTTCTCTAATGATTTTAGAATTTATTTTCAATAATTCTAAAATTGAAATTTCATAATCAATTTTTAATCTAACAGGCAATGTATTTACAAAAATTCCAATCGCTTCTTTTTCATCTCGATTTTTTCTATTTAAAAAAGGATTACCAATAATAACATCATCAATATTATATCTTTTACTCAAATATACTTGTAAAGCAGTAAGAAATAAACAATATTCTGACACTCCATTTTCTTTTGTAAATTTTTTAATATCTTCACTAATTTTTTTATTTAATATTTTAGTATATCTTATTGCTTTTGTTTTAATTTTACTTATATCATTTTTGAAAGATAGTATTTGTGGTTCTTTTTCATATATTTCATTCCAATATTTTTGGTCTTTAAAATACCTTTCGCTATTGATATATTGTTTTTCACTTTCTATATATTTAAAATATGAATAATAATTTTCATCAGTTATTTCTATTTTATTATTTAATTTATTATATAAATCAATTATTTCAGTTGAAACTAATGACAATGACCATGCATCAGCAATAATATGATGAAATCTACTTATTAATCTTGTTTTCCCTTTATCATCTTGTATTATTTCAAAATAATATAAGTTATCTTTTGTCAGATTAAAGATATAACTAGAAAATTCTTGTAGATATTCTTTATCATTGTTTATATTTAAAACATCAATATCAAATTTCTTATATTCTTCTATGTATTGTTCTAAAATCCCATCATGATATTCCATTTTAATTCTTAATGCATCATTTTTCTTCACTAATAAATTGACTGCTTTTTTTAGCGTTTCTATATCAATTTTTGTATTAAACTTCAATTCTCCTACAATATTATTTACATTTGTATTTGAAAATCTTTGATCTACTAGCCATATATTTCTTTGAGTATTAGATAATTTGTATATATTTTTTTCTTCCACTATCTTTATCCCCTAATTCTTTTATATTTGTACTTATTTTGAATTTTTATTTATTATATCATAATTAAATTTATTTTTTTATAAAACTAACTTAATTTTCAATTTTTCAAGCAGTCATCTATCCAATTTTTTATTTCTTCTGTTGTTTTTAAAATATCTCTATCTATTTCTGCTAATTCATAATTATGTATTTCTTTTATTTCTTTTTCAACTTCGCATATTTTATCATCTCTAGTGCGAATTTCTATCTTATATTCAATAGTACTTGTTATATCATTATTCCACCAATATGATGACTCAATAGCACTTACATTAACACTTGCTGCTAACTTTTTATTTATTAACTTACTTCTTATATTGTTAGCAATTTCTTTATTGTCTGTAAAAGTTGTTATAATATAATAAATATAATCTGGTTCAAAATCTTCATCGTCATCATCATAATAATCTTCAAAATCTTTTGGTTCAAAACCCAATTTAATTAGTTCCTCATCACTCTCAATTTTCTTTATTATCTTTTTTGTTCTAGCAACAGGAAATGGAGCATTATATACTTTATAAAATTTTGCATTTGTAACTATGCCAACTGTTTCTGTTCCATTAAAATTAACAAAAACCTTATCTCCATACTTAATTGATGCATCATCACTCAAGTAATTGTAACCATCATTATATGAATAAATATCTAATGTTGGAAATTCAACAGTCAAATAAAAATAATCATCATTTAGTCCTTCCAATTTGGGCATATATTTTTGCATATTTTCAGTATAAAGCTCGCCAATTACTCCAGTATTTTTAAATTTATTTTTCTTTAAATTATCCAACACTTTATAATCATCATTTTCATCCTTTACACATTCGCTAGTCCAAAAAGCTTGCATATCAAATATCTTAAATTCACATGGTTGCATTTGAAATTTTGTAAAATACCTTTCTTTTAATATTTCACACATATTTCTATCAAAAATAAATTTAAAATTGGAAATACCCTGCATATATTCTTCGTTTATATATCTATTATTTTCAATTCCATCAATATATGCTTTGATTAAATATTTTGAAATTTCTCTTAGCTCATTTATTCCTCCTATTGCTGAATATTTAGCTAAAGCATATCCTCTTTTTTCTCCACTATCTAATTCAAACCCAGCATAACAAGTATAAAAACCTTTCCATTCTTCAAATCTTTTGTCAATATTTAATTCTGGAATTTCCTGATTTACCTTTTTATATTGTGGTTCTCCTAAAAAAGGATTATCTTGACCTAATTTATTATAAAAAGGAAAGTATGAAACCCAACATTCAACATATCTTCCACAAAATCCTTTTATTTTAAAGTCTTGTTTTTTATCGCTAAATATTTCTTCAACAATAATATGTTGTCTTTGATTTTCTTCTCTTACTAAAATTGATATAATATCTGTTTTTTCAATATCATAAACATATTGTTGATTACTAATTTGATATTTCTTGTATAGATTAAAACCAAGATATTTTTCAAATTTGCTTATAAATTTTTTTAATACTTCTTCCATGTACTTTCCCTCTTTTTTCTAAACTCCAAAAGTTTTTAATATACAGTCATATTCATTATATAATTTACCTATCTCTCCCGTTTTACTACTGTGGTTCATAATATAATCCAAAATATTATGACTAAACACTTTTAATTCTTCTTCACTATATTTTCTATTTTCAATTACTATTCCAGCGTTAGCTACCTTTTGTAAATTATCTTTATCTAGTATATCGTATGGGTTCATTTTATTGCTCCTTTTCATCTTTTATTGCAATTAAATATTCATTAGGCTGTACTGTTATTTTTGCATCTTTATATACAAATTTTGCTCCAGTAAAATAAACTTTATAATCATTATTTTCATAATATGTACGAGCTAATTTTAAGAACTCATCAACTTCCTCTTCAGATAAGTTGTATTTTATTCTCAATTCATAAAATGTATATCTTATATAATTTTTGTCTTTACTTTCTTCTATTTTGTTTACAACATAATTTTTTATAAAGTTTTCTAGTTCTTCACTTGTCATTTTTTCATCTCCTAGATATGTCTACTCATTAATCTATTTTGTAATCTTCTGTATCTTCTGCAACCATTCCTATATTTTCAAATTCTTCATCTTCTTTATTTGTATAATAATAATTATTATCTTCATTTTTGGAATGAAATACACCAAAATATTTTTCAAAGAATTTCTTAATTTTCTCTATTATGTTTTGTTTCTTTTCTGCCCTATTTCCTCCTCCAAATCTACTCATTGGTGGTAATATTTTTTCAATATCTGTTCCATTTTCTTTTATTTCTCCATCTCTAAAAGAATTGTCAATAAATTTTCTTGTTTCTTCTTCATTCAAATTTTCTTCTTTTATAAGATTTTGTAAATCAATTTCTTCTTGTTCTCTAACAAATTTTCCCCAATCTTTAAGTACATCTGTATTTGTATTTATTTTAGCAATAAAATTGTTTATTAATTCTTTCTTTGAACGAAGTGCTAAACTTGATTTTATTGCTTTATCAATAGAACCTAGTATTTCTTTGTCTTGACAATTTGAATCATGATATTTTGCAACTAGCATTAAAATATAGTCAATGTTTACTTCAACTTGTTTAACAAGTTCCATTTCAAATACTACATCATCTTTTATACTTTCTTCTTCTGGTTTTAAATTTTTATACTTTTCATGTAAATCATTGTATGTACCTAAATAGTCTTGTAAATCTCTTGGACTCAATATTTCGTTTCCATCAAATTTATCAAATGAAGATAAAATATTTCTTAATCTTAAAATATTTCCCATTTGAATAATAAAGTCTTTTTCGTTTTTCTCTCCAACGATTTGTTCTCCCAATGGATATTTTTGAAGTATTGTTGCAATTCTTTCTTCATATCCCATTTGCTTCTTTCCTTTATCATCTTCATAGCCATAATAGTAATCTTCATAAGATTTAAGCAATACAACACTTGCAGCATTTTTATCTCCAAATAATGCTATCGCCTTATTGGTTTCTTCTTGTAAATTTCTAAAACAAACAATATTCCCATAGGTTTTTACACTATTTAAAATTCTATTTGTTCTGGAAAATGCTTGAATAAGTCCGTGCATTTTTAAGTTCTTATCAACCCATAATGTATTTAATGTTGTTGCATCAAATCCTGTTAAAAACATATTTACAACAATTAAAATATCAACTTTTCTTTTTTTTACCTTATCTGATAAATCTTTGTAATAATCTTGAAAGCCATTTCCATCAGATGAGAAATTTGTTTTAAATTTATTGTTATACCTGTCTATTGCATAATCTAAAAACTCTCTTGAACTTTTATCTAGTCCATCTGTTTCAAATCCTTCATCATCAATAAGTCCATTTGGATCTTTTGAATTATCTTCTTCGTTTGGTGCAAATGAGAATATTGTAGCAATAGTTAGATCTTTTTGTTTTTCTTTTAGTTGTTTTTCAAATTCAATATAATATCTTTTTGCCATTTCGATTGACTCAACTGCAAATATTGAATTGAATCCGTTTTTTCTTTCTCCTTTATGCTCATAAAATTGATTTCTTTTTGTTTTTTGGTCAAAATGTTCTATTATATATGAAACAACTTTGCTAATTCTTCCACTTGAATATAAAGCACTTTTGGTATTTATTGCTTCAACTTCTCTGTCTGTCATATTTTCTTTTGGCTTAATTGTATTTACATAGTCTATTCTAAATGGTAATACATTTCCATCATTTATTGCATCAACTATTGTGTATGTGTGTAATCTTTCCCCAAATGCTTGTCCAGTAGTACAATAATTAGGATTTTTTATACTACCAGAATTTTCTGCCATAATTGGAGTTCCAGTAAATCCAAACATATGATAGTTTTTAAAGTTCTTTACTATTAAATTGTGCATTTCTCCAAATTGAGAACGATGACATTCATCAAATATTAATACTAAATGCTTTTGAAATACTGGGTGATTTTTATTTCTTTTTACAAATTCACTTAATTTTTGAATAGTTGTAACGATTATCTTTGATGCATAATCTTTATTTCCAACTTTTGCATCTTCTAATTGATATTGTAATATCTTTGTATTTCTATTTCCATTTGCTGAACCTTTTTCAAATCTATCATATTCTTTCATTGTTTGGTAATCTAAATCTTTTCTATCAACTACAAATAATACTTTATCTATATATTCTAAATTTGTAGCAAGTTGTGCTGTTTTAAATGATGTCAATGTCTTTCCAGAACCTGTTGTGTGCCAAATGTAACCACCTGCTTCGATAGTTCCTTGTTTTTTATAGTTAGTAGATATTTGTATTTTATTTATAATCTTTTCTGTTGCAACTATTTGATATGGACGCATTACAAGTAACATATTTTCTGTTGTAAATATACAATACTTTGTAAGTATATTTAATATTGTATGTTTTGAGAAAAATGTTCTTGTGAAATCAACTAAATCTGGTATTACTTTATTGTTTGCATCTGACCAAAAAGATGTAAATTCAAAACTATTACTTGTTTTCTTTGATTTTACTTTACCACTTTCGTTTTCTTTTATATGACTTAATCTTGTAGTATTAGAGTAATATTTTGTATTAGTTCCGTTTGATATTACAAATATTTGCACATATTCATAAAGTCCAGAACCTGCCCAAAAGCTATCTCTTTGGTATCTATCTATCTGATTAAATGCTTGTTTTAAAGGAACTCCTCTTCTTTTTAATTCTATATGTACTAATGGAAAACCATTTACTAATACTGATACATCATATCTATTTTCATGATTACCACTTTCTTCTACATATTGATTTATAACTTGTAATCTATTGTTGTGAATATTCTTTTTATCAATCAATGTAATATTCTTACTTGTTCCATCATCTCTTTTAAAAACTTGTATATTATCTTCTTGTATAATTCTAGTTTTTTCGACAATTCCTGCATTACTATTTACAATTACTTGATTAAAAAATCTATTCCATTCATTATCTGAAAATTTGTAATTATTGATGGATTCCAATTGTTTGCGAAGATTTAAAACTAAATCTTCGCTGTTATGTATTTTCAAATAATCATATCCTTGTTCTGTCAGCATTCTTATAAATTCGTTTTCTAAAGCTGCTTCACTTTGATAATTGTCTGATTTATTTTTTAATGGTTCGTATTCTGTTACTACTGTAGAATCACTCATTTCCATTACTACATTATATTCCTTCATAATACTACTCCTTAATTTCTACTACTATGATAATTCTTTAAATGTTAATAATTTATCTCTATAATATTCGTATTGCTTCTTTCTTGCTTCTATTTCTGCTGGTAAACCATCTTTAATATCATTAGTTATTTTCTCAAATTTTTCTAAAACATCTACAATCTGCGTCTGTTTTTCTATTGTTGGAATACAAATTTTAAATTTTCTAATTTTCTCCATAGGAATATTCTTCATTGATGATGATTGCAATAATTTATTTATTTGAGTATTCCAAAAGTAATTTGATTGAAAATAATATTTCATATATTCTGGTTTTACAATTTCTTTTTCAGCTCTTATCAAAGCTACATTTGGTGCTAAATAGAATTTATTATTTTCATTTATCAGTGCTACTTGCCCTATTGTTCCAACATATGTAAACAACATATCTCCAATATATAATTTACTTCTATTTAGTTTACTCAATTCACTATTATCAATATACTTAACATCATCTAAATTCAAATTTCCTTCTTTAACATTTAAACCTCTTAATGCTATTATTTTACCAGTATTTGAATATGTAACATATTTTGTAAATTCAAATCCTGCTAATTTTGTAACCATAGCTATATCTCCTAGTTCTATGTTTACATAACCAAAAACATATTGAATTAGTCTAATAATGTCTTGTCTTGTCTTGTCTTGTCTTGTCTTGTCTTGTCTTGTCTTGTCTTGTCTTGTCTTGTCTTTAGAGATTATTTCGCCTGTTGCTGCGTATGTCAATAGTATATCACGATAAAATTCATATTGTTTCTGCCTTGCTTCTATTTCTGCTGGAAGTCCTATATTTAAGTCTGTACTTATTTTTTCGAAATTGCTTAAAACATACACAATTTTTTCTTGAATCTCTTTTTCTGGATATGGAAATTCAAATTCATTTAATTGTTGCAAGTTTAAATTAGGTTGAGCAGAGCCTTTTACACATTTTGATATATATTCTCTCATTATTTTTGAACTTAGTACAAATTTGATATATTGATTATTTATACCTTTTTTTAATCTTATAATAGCAAGTGCTTGATTTGTATTTGCTGGTAATAAATCATCTGTTACCACAGCCATTTTTCCTATTGTTGCTCCTGCTATTGTAAAAAGTAAATCATTTTCTTTCAATATTGATCTTTTTAGTTTTCCTTCATGTGTTTCTTTATCAATATATTTTAATTTGTTTTTATCTATAATTCCATTATTAAATGATTCTGTTTTTATAAAATTTATTCCTGTATTTGTAAAAGAACTTGGTGTAGTTCCTTTAGTAATTAAATCAGTTATTTCGCCTAATTTAATAAACTTATTATTATTATCATCATTTAACAATTTATCTCTATAATATTCATACTGTTGTTTTCTAGCTTTCAGCTCTGCTGAAAGCTCTGCTGAAAGTAACGTGAAATCGTCCAAAATATGGACAATTTCGCGTTGTACCTCCAACGGAGGTACAGGCACAACAACATTTTCCATTTTCCTTTTAGATACATTAAATCTTGTTACTCCACTTGCTGATCTAATGATTTGCTTTCTCAAATCATTAGATCTAAATAAATACTTTGTAAATTCAGGCTCAAAAATTCTTTTATCATTAAATCTAAAACCAAAACTAAAACTATTTAAGTAAACTGCTTCTTCATTTTTTTCTGTATAAACAGATGACAAACCACATTCTTCCATATTTTCTGATGAACCAGTAAATAAAATATCTCCATACATAACCCTATTTTGTTTTTCATTTTCTTTAACCTTAACTGTTTCAAGAATTTGAATATCAACTTTTATATTCTTATACACATTCATATAGGTTATATATTTAGCATTTCCTTCTCTAAAATCGTCCTTAGACTTTCCAGTTAAGCCCCCATAAAATATACCA
>Ga0129311_1000199_pt1 | contig 55608 bp, 43 predicted proteins | sample Go1ome_FD_94435 | JGI IMG/M metagenome (GOLD analysis project Ga0129311, IMG submission 94435) | Western lowland gorrila individual fecal microbial communities from Wisconsin, USA - Go1022B metagenome | ecosystem: Host-associated > Mammals > Digestive system > Large intestine > Fecal | place...
CCGTAAAGGTACTGCTCCACGCCCACTGTCAGCGGAAGCGGCTTCGATTCGTTGCAAGCCCACTTCATCTGACCGATGTGCCAGTCCGTACCGAGAAGCGAGGTATTCACGATGCGCACATCCGGACGGACATTTTCGACCTCCTGGGCATACCAGAGAGGGAAAGTATCATTATCGCCATGAGTTATGAGGATGCCCTGCTCTCCCACGGAATTCAGATAGTTTCTAGCCATCTCAACGGAGGTGCGGCGGTTGCTTCTGTCGTGGTCGTCCCAGTTCTGCTGCGCCATGAGGGCAGGCACGCAAAGGCACGCCAATGTCAATGCACCTGCGGTGGCAGCCGGATATTTGTTTTTCAATGCTCCGCCGATCCAGTGGAACAATGCCATTGCACCGAATCCGATCCAGATGCAGAACGCATAGAACGAACCAGCATAAGCATAGTCACGCTCGCGCACCTGATAAGGCGGCTGGTTAAGGTACATGACAATGGCGATTCCAGTCATGAAGAACAGCAGGAACGTCAGCCAGCAACCTCTCTTGTCCCTCTCGAACTGGAAAAACAGGCCGAAGATGCCCAGCAGCAACGGCAGAAGATAGTAATGGTTCTTGCCCTTGTTGTTTTTCAGCACTTCCGGAGCATCGCTCTGGTCACCGAGACGCAGCTGGTCAATGGCCGGAATGCCGCATTCCCAGTTTCCGTAGAACAATTCTCCCGGGCTCGGGCTGTGTATGTCGTTCTGCCTTCCGGCGAAGTTCCACATGAAGTATCTCCAGTACATCCAGTTCAGCTGGAAGTCGAAGAAGAAATTCAGGTTCGCCCAGAAAGACGGCTTCTTGTAGTCGGCTCCCGGAATCGTACGGCCTTTGCCGCCCGTGTAGGATTCATAGAAACTGATATATTTAGGGTCGCCGTTCCACATTCTCGGGAACAGCATCTTGCCGGATGATTCGTAGACAGGGTCCGACGGCGCATCCACATGCTTGTACTTGCCGCCCACCGGAGCCCAGTATTTCTTGCTTTCGAGGTGGTAAGGCGCTCCGTAATACTGTCCGTAGACGAGCGGTGTGGTTCCGTATTGCTCACGTGAGAGATAGCGGACGAGAGTAAAGGCATTGTCCGGCTGATACTCATTGGTCGGAGGCATCACATTGGAACGGATAATCACGATCGCAAATACGGAGAATCCGATAACGATGGTGGTAAAGCAGAGCAAAATGGTGTTGATCATCACTTTACCTCTCTTGTAGGTCCAGAACGCGCCCCAGAAACAGAGTGCAAGAAGTGCGACCATGAAGAATGACGCTCCGGAGTTATAAGGAAGTCCGAAGACATTGACAAACAGCAGGTCAGCGTATGCGGCCCATTTCGGGAGATACGGTATGATGACGAACAGGAGCAATGCGAGTATCACGACTGACACCATGAAAATCTTCACATATTCCCAGAACGAGTAGTGACCGTTCTCGCGGCGTCTGTAGTAGAACAGGAACACCAGCACCGGAATCGTCAGCAGGTTAAGCAGATGCACACCGATGGAGAGTCCCATGAGGAATGAAATCAGCACGATCCACCTGTTCGCATACGGGGTGTCCGCCTGGTCGTACCATTTGGTCATAGCCCAGACTACCAGCGCTGTGAAAAGCGACGACATCGCATAAACCTCACCCTCGACCGCCGAGAACCAGAATGTGTCGGAGAAGCAGTATGCCAATGCTCCGATCGCACCGCTGCCGCATATCAATATCGCCTGGCTGAGGCTCCAGCCGCCGTTCTCTTCAGGTTTCCCCGCGAGACGTTTCGCGAAAAAGACTATCGTCAGGTAAAGCAGGAAGATGGTCAATGCCGAGCACAATGCGCTCATGACATTCACCGCAATAGCCGCATGAGCAGCGTCGGTAAACATTGTAAAGAAACGCGCAATGAGCTGGAACATAGGGTTTCCGGGAGGATGGCCCACTTCCAGTTTGTATGATGATGCAATAAATTCACCGCAATCCCAGAAGGATGCTGTCGGCTCGATAGTGGAGAGGTACGTGAACGCTGCTATCACGAAGACGACCGCAGAGGTTATACCGTCCCAGAGTCTGAACTTTTTATTATCCATAAATAAATTTAAAATTTCTTCTTTGCGGAGACAATGTATTTCTCCGAACTAGCAAAGATAAAACAGATTAGCTATCTTTGCAAAAAAGAAATTGCACATTATGGCAGATAATGATTGGAAACAGCGTCTCGGAGTAGTTTATTCGACCAATCCGGACTTCAGATACGAGCAGGACAATGCTGAGGAAGCGCAGACATTGCCTCCTGAAAAACAGAAATTGACAGTTTCCATCGACAGGCGTTGCAGGGCAGGCAAGCAGGTGACGCTGGTGACAGGTTTCGTCGGAAACGAGGCCGACCTGAAGGAACTCGGAAAGACATTGAAAGTGAAATGCGGGGTCGGAGGCACGGCTAAAGACGGGGAAATCACTATCCAGGGCGACTTGCGCGACAAGGTGACCGCTCTTCTCAACTCTATGGGCTACAGGGCCAAACGCGGAAACTAACCGGAGCAAGACATGCCTGTTTCATCACAGATAACGTCAGTGGACACGTTGCAGGTCAAGTCTGCGGCGGAGGCTTTCGTGCAGGGATATCTGCCGACTCACGACGGAACACTCCTGGGCACGGTCGCGAGCCCCGACTTATGGGGGACATCGCCGCTGAACTGGGGTCTGATGGCATTGTGCATAATATTCATCCTCATATTTTTCAGACGTTTCATCTCGATATTTCCGCACATTTCCAGAGGCATGATAAGATGGAAGGAAGTCCTCACGATGGAGAACAACATGCGACTGAGCAGGGAACGCGATTCCGTCGCTGCCGTCGCGGTGCCGGTAATATGCGTCTGCGTGTCGAGACTCGACCTTTTCCATGCGTCCTACATTGACCCGGCCGAACCCGGGACGAAAACATTGATAGTGTCCGGAATGATCCTGGGATTCCTGCTGGTGCGCGGAATGATTTCGCTGATGCTGCCGGCGCGCAAACTCAGGAGCGAGACCGCGAGGGCTGCCGGCAGGACAGCATACAATTTCATCATCGTGCTTTCCGTCGTTTTGCTCGCCCTCACCGTCGTACATTCATTGTCCCGCGGCTGCGCAGTCTTCTCCGTAAAGGCTGCATTGATCTCGTCGGGCGTCCTCTGGGGGCTGTTTTTGCTGAGAAAGTATCAGATAATGGCGTCAGACGCTGGTCATTTCGCCGCATTTTTGTATCTTTGCGCCGTTGAAATTTTGCCAGCTGCGATGTTGGTGGTTTCAATGTTTCCGGAGGCTGTCCGGGAGCTTGTGGGGATGATTCCCACTGCGATAACGAGAAGTTGACAAACGAATTATGGCAATTAAGAAGATTTTGATCTCACAGGAGACACCGATGAACGTGGCTCCATACGAGGCACTCAAAGAAAAATATGGTGTACAGATAGATTTCATGCCGTTCTTTCTGATCGAGCCTCTTTCTTCCAGAGAATTCAGAGCCCAGAGAATCAACGTACTGGATTATACAGCAATAGTTTTTTCAGCCAGACACATGATCGACGCATTCTTCCGGCTTTGCGAGGAATTGCGCGTGAAAGTGCCTGAAACGATGAAGTATTTCTGCACCTCAGAAGCTGTGGCAATGTATCTCCAGAAGCACATCGTGTTCAGAAAGAGAAAGATTTTCTACGGCAACGGCACCCCGGCATCCGTGCTGGAGCAGATCGGCACCAAGCACAAGGGCGAGAAATTCCTGATAACCACTTCTGATTCAAGCAGCAATGAGGCCTTGAAGGGTCTTTTCGATGCCCAGAAGATTGATTACAGCACGGCCGTTTTCGTGAAGTCAGTTTCACAGGACCTCAAAGGCGTGGATTTGTCTTCATACGACATGATCGTGGTTTACAACCCGTCGGATATCAAGTCATTGCGCGAGAACTATCCTGATTTCAAGCCGGAGAACACGAAGTTCGTGACTTTCGGAAAGCAAATCGTGAAGGCAATGGAGGAGGCCGGACTCCCGATCGAGATCCAGGCTCCTACTCCTGAGGCTCCGTCAGTGGCTCGTGCCCTGGACTTGTATCTGGAGAATCACAAGAACGACTAATGGTTAATGAAGTCCGTAACACATTGAAAAAGAATGAGAGGCTGTCCTCCAAGGCTGGTCTCTCGGCTCTTTTCGCGAACGGTCGTTACAGCAATGCCAAAGGTATCAGGTATTGTTTCAATGCCGGCAATTCCCTGCCTTACAACAGAATAGTGGTTTCCGTACCGAAGCGTTGCTTCAAGCGCGCGGTAAAACGCAACCTTCTCAAGCGTCGCATCCGCGAGGCCTATCGTCTGAACAAACAGCTCCTGCCGGTGTCAATGCCCGATGGCGGGACTGACATCTTGTTCATTTACAGCACGAAAGAGGTGCTGGATTTTTCTGCGGTGCAGGAAGCCGTGACGTCTTCTCTTACGGCGATTGCCGCACGTGTTGCCGCCAGGTCCGCTGCTGCAGAAAGTAATGTCGTCGAAATTTCGGAGTAATGTGCAAGTCTACAGATAAGGGACACCGCAGCAAGTTCGCGGAAATCGTGAGGAAGGTCGCGATATTCCCTTTCATTGTCCTTATCACATTTTACCGCAAGTGCATATCGCCTTACACGCCACCGGCATGCCGCTTCACGCCGACTTGTTCCGAGTATGCGCTACAGGCGTTCCGCAAATGGGGCCCGTTCAAGGGGCTTTATCTTACCGTCCGCCGTCTGCTGCGCTGTCATCCATGGGGCGGGTCCGGATATGATCCTGTGCCGTAGCCGTAGGAAACGGGTCATGGGTCATTCGACTTCTGTCGTGCGTAAAAACGGCTGATTTACTCACGACAGCACAGTTTTCGGGCATGATGTGCGTGGAAAACGTTTTATTACGCACGTCAGCAGAGTGTTTCTAAACTTCACACTGGGGTACAAAAAGAGCCGCACGAATCCGTACGGCTCTTATAGTATTTACAGAGTAAATTAGTCTGTGAGTGAGAATCTCTGGAAAGCGAGAACCTTAGCCTCTTTATCCGCTGTGTGGATATATTCGAGAACTGAAAGTTTGTTATCCCAAATGAACTCCTGATCCTCGAGAGTCTGCTCTTTGAAGAACTTCTTGAGCTTACCCTTCGCGATGTTCTCAAGCATTGCCTCAGGCTTGCCTGCCATCTTCGGATCCTCGGCGATCTGCTGCTTGTACATAGCAAGCTCCTTCTCGACAGTCTCCTTAGGGCAATCAGCCTCTGAAACAGATACAGGGTGCATTGAAGTAACCTGCATTGCCACGTTGCGGCCGATTTCGGTAGGAACCTCTTTGTTGAAGGCAACGATAGCGCCCAACTTGGAGTTGTTGTGAACGTACTCGGCGACATACGGAGCCTCGAGAGCAGCGTAGAAAGCGAGAACGTGCTTCTCACCGGTCTTACCAGTCTGAGCAGAAATCTCCTCTTCTACAGTGTAGCCATCGTTCAACTTCACAGCTTTAAGAGCCTCGATGTCAGCAGGGAAAGCTGCGATGGCAGCATCTGCGATAGAGTTGGCGAGATTCTTGAAGTCTGGAGTAGCTGATACGAAGTCTGTCTCGCAACCAAGGCACATGATGATTGCCTTGTTACCGTTGATACGGACGAGGACAGCGCCCTCGGTAGTCTCACGGTCAGCTCTCTTGGCTGCCACGAGCTTGCCTTTCTCACGGATGATCTCAACTGCCTTGTCGAAATCGCCTTCAGCCTCTGCAAGGGCTTTCTTGCAATCCATCATACCGGCACTGGTCATCTTACGTAATTTCATTACGTCAGCTGCTGTAATCTGCATAGTAAAATGAGTTTAAATTATTCTGCTTTAACTTCTTCTGCTGCAGCTGGTGCTTCAGCAGCCTCTACTGGAGCGGCCTCAACAGCCTCCTCAGCGTCTTTTGCGCCTTTACGAGGACGGAGCTTCTTGGTAGCTGGTTTTTCAGCTGCCTCGTTAGCTGCCTCTTTCTCCTTTTCGAGCTTCCTTTCGTCCAATCCCTCCTGGATGGCAACGCAAAGAGCATTGGTGATGTACTCAATTGACTTTGCGGCATCATCATTAGCCGGAATCACATAATCAATAGGGGTAGGATCGCAACATGTATCAACCATAGCGATTACCGGAATATTCAGACGGTTAGCCTCTTTAACGGCATTTGCCTCCTTCTGTATGTCCACTACGAAAAGTGCTGACGGGAGACGGCTCATATCCTTGATGGAACCGAGGTTCTTCTCAAGTTTAGCCCTCTGGCGGTCAATCTGAAGACGCTCTCTCTTGGCGAGCTTCTCATAAGTACCATCTTCCTTCATCTTGTCGATGGTATTCATCTTTTTGATTGCCTTACGGATGGTAGGGAAGTTAGTAAGCATTCCACCTGGCCATCTTTCTGATACATAAGGCATGTTGACTGAAGCGGCTTTCTCTGCGATGATTTCTTTAGCCTGCTTCTTGGTTGCAACGAAGAGAATCTTGCGGCCTGAGCGTGCAAGTTCTTTCATTACTTCTGCAGCCTCGTCAATCTTGACGATACTCTTGTGCAGGTCGATAATGTGAATCCCGTTCCTTTCAATGAAGATATAAGGAGCCATTTTAGGATTCCATTTCCTGGCAAGATGCCCGAAATGTGCACCTGCTTCGAGTAATTCTTGGAAATTTGTTCTTGGCATTTTTTCTAGTGATGTTTCTTTGTTACACTTTCCCTTCAAGCTGTAGCCATAGCTTGTCGGGCTCTTTTCATCAATCCTGAAGCAGCGGCCGTCCCCGACCGGTCTCCGGGATTTTCCGCAGTCACGGCAATCTTCAAGCAGCTTGCGCAGAATTCGCATCCTGCACCAGGTCCGAAGATTTGTAAACCTGACTGTGCATGTAAATCAATGTGTCCGTAAGATTAACGCTTACTGAACTGGAAGCGGCGACGTGCACCAGGCTGACCAGGTTTCTTCCTCTCGACTTCTCTTGCGTCACGGGTAAGGAAACCAGCGGTCTTGAGAGCAGAACGATAAGCCTCTTTATCTACTTCGCAAAGTGCGCGGGCGATACCGAGTCTCAATGCTTCTGCCTGACCTTTGATTCCACCTCCCACGAGGTTGGCCTTGATGTCAAACTGACCTGTCGTACCGGTTACTTCGAATGGCTGATTGACAATGTACTGGAGAGACTCGTCAGGGAAATATACCTGGAGTTCCTTTCCATTGATAGTCACATTACCTGTACCAGCAGCGACATAAACACGAGCCACAGCTGATTTACGTCTTCCAAGGGCGTTTACTGTTTTTTCCATTTGCTCTGTTTAAATTTCGTTCAACTTAATTTCTTTTGGTTGCTGCGCCTGGTGCGGATGCTCAGGACCTGCATAGATGAACAGGTTGTTGATGAGCTTGTCACCAAGACGAGTCTTAGGAAGCATGCCTTTGACAGCCTTCCTGACCAGTTCGGTAGGTCTTGTGCGAAGAATCTCCTTGGCTGTGGTAGTACGCTGTCCACCCGGATATCCGGTGTAACGTGTGTATACCTTGTTGGTCATCTTCTTGCCTTTGAGAGCCACCTTCTCAGCATTGATGACGATGACATTGTCACCGCAATCAACGTTAGGTGTGAAGCCGGCTTTGGTCTTGCCACGGAGGACAAGAGCAACGCGGGCCGCAAGACGGCCAAGTGCCAGATCGGTAGCATCAATGACGACCCACTCTTTGTTTACAGTTGCCTTGTTAAGGAAAACTGATTTGTAGCTTTGTGTGTCCACTGTCTTGATCTTTAATTGGTTAATAATAAAATTTGCGATCCCTACACATTATAGGGGTCGCAAAGGTAGCAATAATTTTCCAAACCACAAAATATCGATGAAGTTTGTATTTCAATGGTCGTCTTTCGGATCTTCTTTCGGGTCCTCCTTCGGGTCTTCCTTAGGAAGGACGATCGTGCGGAAGCGTTTCTGCCGGCGTTCCCAGCGTTCGCGGGCGAACTGCTGCATGTCCGTCGCCTGGTCATTCTCGTCAATGATTTCCAGGCCAAGTATAGTCTCGATGATGTCCTCAAGGGTGATGATTCCCTGGAAACAGCCGTATTCATCTATTATAAGGGCCATCTGCTCATGCTTCTTCAGCAATTCTTCCCAGATGAATCCGCATGAATCCTCTTCCTTGAAGAATGATATAGGGCGTTTGAGTTCCACCAGTCTCTTGTCGAACTCGTCATCAGCAAGTCCTTCCAAGGCGTCGCTCAACAATATATATCCGGTAATGTATTCCGGCGAATCGGCATAGACCGGGATTCTGGAGAAATGCAGATACGTGTCATTCTTGTAGAAATTCTTCAGCGTCATGTTCTCCTGGGCAGTCATTGCGACAATCCTCGGAGTCATCACATCGCACGCCTTCACATTGTCCAGCTTCATTATGTTCTGGATGACCTTGTTCTCGTCGGAGTCGATCACGCCTTCCTCCAGTCCGATGTTCGCCATGGCAGTCACCTCGTCCCTGCTCACTGTCGCCTCCTCGTCATCTCTGCTCAACAGACGTGTAATCAATTGAACGATAATGACAAGCGGCCACATCAGCACAGTCAGGAACGAAATCACCGACGTCACGAATCCCATCAGGCTCTTCCAATATGACGTTCCGATGGTTTTCGGCACAATCTCCGAGAACACCAGCACGAGCAATGTGGTAGCCGCCGAAATGATTCCGAACCATGCGCTTCCGAACAATATCGTAGCCTGACGGCCAATAGCCGCCGCGCCCAATGTATTGGCAATCGTATTCAATGAAAGTATTGCAGCCAGAGGCCTGTCCGGATCCGATTTGAACTTGTAGAATTTATCGGCCGGCTTGTATCCCTGTTCTTTTTTCATCGTCACGAAAGATATCGGCGTAGACATCAACACCGATTCCAAAAGCGAGCAAAGGAACGAAACGCCCAGCGTCCCCAGCATGTAAATTATAAGCAGAACCATAGGTTTTCCATAATATTCCGCAAACTTACACAAAATCCCGGAATAATTCCGTCCGCCACCCAATAAATCTTAACGTTTAAGAATTTTATTGAGCTTCGGCGCTAGTTTGTCCAGTATGCGGGAGAAGCCCACGTCAGTCGGATGAGTCCCGTCCGCCGTGCCCAGACTGTCGTTTCCAAGAAAGCCTTTCGAGTCAATGAACCATATGTTCTTGTCCTTCTTCATGCGAGCACGGACCATCTCCTCCCCGGCAGCCTGTTTGGCAGCCTCGTATTCATCAGCCGCCTGGTTGAAATTCCGTTTCTCGCGCCGGATTGTCTGAACGAAAATCAATGGCGTATCAGGATGGGATTCACGGATGATGTCCACAAACTTGTCGAACCGCTCACGAATTTCCTTGGCCGACGGATTGGAAAACTGGTCGAAGACAAACGCATCCGCATCAGTGTCAGCAAGTGCGTGCGCGAAGCTTTCCTGCAGTTTTCCCTGCCCGCTGAAGCCCATATTGATGCAATACAGGCCATTGTCGCGCCCATAACGTGCCACATAGGTCATTCCAGCCCGGCTCGCCGCCGAACCGTGAGTGATGCTCGACCCCAGGAAGACGATCTTGCGCTTGAAAGGATTCGGCAATGCCGAAATCGTACTGTTCAGGTCAATGCCAATTTCCAGGGAATCCACCACGTCGAAAAGAGGCAGATAGAGCAGACACTCCTTCACGCCGTCCGGCATCGTGGAAAGAATCTTCCGCTCATGATGGATGCAGTCTCCCTTCATGTCAGGCGCCGCCGTGGCGGCAAACACCCAGCGTCCGTCCTTCTTTATATACAGGTCAAGACCTTTCTGTGCATTGGCACCGGTATTGGTGCCGACCACTTTCAGAGCAGAGGTCTTCCATCTGGCGGAAAGAGTCTTGCTGTCAGTGGAAAACGCGACATATACGCCCGTCGACTGGCGAGCCTTGGCAGCCAGCGACCCCGTCAGTCCATATTTTTCCGGATCCATCCTCGAAAACGGATGTCCTTCATAAGGAAGGAAGATGCCGTAGACTCCAAGACTTTCAGCATTGACAAACGCTTCTTTTTCGGAATTATTGCCGACGGAAGACGCTCCCGAGCGGATATTGTACATGTCATATCCTATCTCGCGCAGTTTCGCGACAGTCTCGTAATACGGAGTATCGCAGATGTCGGTGAACCCGACCTGAAAATTCTCTCCGTCGAAACGGCCCGTGCATGCCTGATCGGAGAACTGATGCCAGTGCGTGCCGATCAGATTCGGATGTTCCAGAGCCGAGCGGACATACCTGTAGTACATTTCAGCCCTCTCCGTCTGATTCCGGGTATAGCATAGTCCAGGATGGAACATTCCGCGGTCCATGGCCCCGAAATGGAACTCCCCTATCATGACAGGCTTGTCAATTCCCTCCGGAAGTGCAAAAGTCTTCAGATCAGACCAATAGATGTTATAACTGAGGACATCGCAATATTTCGCCGCGATCCGGAGCACTTCGCTGTTGGAACCGGAGAAACGGCAGCCGAGATAAAGCACATCCGGAGCTACCGCCTTGAACTCTCTTCGGACCACACTGAAATACGCCTCGATGAGCTGCGTGTTGAAGGCCTCCAGATCAGCATCCGCCCCTGCAGGAACCTTCTTCCTGTTCGCCAGAAATCCGCCCCATGAAGCGAAAGAAGTCCCCCAGGCAGAATTGAGCGCGTCAATGTCGGCATATTTGGACTTCAGCCATTCAGCCATGGCAATCTTCGCTTTCTGGTCTTCGGGAGCCACTGCCGTACATTTCGCAAGATGACGGCTGTCTCCCCATCTGATCTCATTGTCAACGAAAAAGCCGAGGCACCACGGGTCATCCAGCTGGTTCTTCCGCGCCAGAAGCTGCGAGCGCACAGACTCCGCGAATTTATCATTGAACGGATCCATGAACTGCCACCAGAGTCCTCCGGTGCCGTCAATGACCGGAGCCGAAATCTCGATGCGGTCAGTATATGGAGTCCTGTCCATCAGGCATATATCCTTATCGGAAGAATTGGCGATAGTATTCAGTCCCCAGCTGCGGAGACGCTTATGTGCGACATCTGCAAACTCGGACTTATAATCCTTGCCGTACTTCCTATACGCATTCGATGATGAAAAATCATAGGTTTCCTTTATGTTCCTCGCCGTGTAATACGGCTTCAGAAGCGCGTCATGAGTGTAATAGAACGTCCCGAATTCACTGTCTTCGGCAGGAAGTTCCCCGAAGAAGTGCTTGCGCCCGTCAAGCGGAGTGACTCCGGTAGATGTGGTGACACGGACCACACCATGCGACCAGAAAAGATATCCTTCAGGATCCACCATCCACCACTTTCCGTTCACCTTGGCCACACGGAAATGCCCGGTAGCTTCAAGTTTCGGCCCGTATTTCCATCCGCCGTAGCGGCTCCAGTCCGAAGCCCCTTCATGTCCGGCCAGATCTGCAGCCTCTTTCTCGCGTGCCGCACGCAATTCTTCATCTGAATGAATCTTGCCCGGCCAGTCCTTGTACTTGAACTGTCCGTAACGGTCCACAAACGGAAAGAATGCGGCGCTGTCCAGTTTCATCCATGGAGCCAACTGCGCCTTCATCCCGTCAACAAACCGGATGTCGGAGATTGTGAAACTGCTTCCGGCAGAAGCCTTGAATGCACAAATCTTAAGCGCTTTCACCGAAGCCAGATTCACAGCATAAGAATAATGCTCATCTATCGAATACGGAGTATTGCGCATCCCTACAAGAGCCTGATACACTTCAGGATGCGGCAAATCCGCAGGAAGTTTAACCGAAATGTCGCGCGTCTCGCCGGGATACAGCATGAAATGATGATTCATCGCACCCTGGACCTGCTTGCGATTCGGAAGATTGCCCGGGACATCCTGAAGCTGGATATACATCTGAAGACAAGAGACCTTGTTTTCATTGCACACCGTGAACTTCAACTCGGAATAGGCGGAAAGGTCCATTTCCCCTCCGAAGCGGATCCCTGAAGCCCTTGAACCGGCAACTGTCACCGTAAAGCCATTCCCGGAACCGGATATCGATACGTTTCCTACGGGAGTAACCGTACTTCCGCCAGGCATGACCTTGTCAGGGACACCCGCCGCGGCAGTCCCGAATGACAGCATTGACACTGCCAACACCGCCAGCAATTTGAAATATTTCATTTTTTCCATCTTATCTCATACATGCCGTATCCTACTTCACGCACTTTGTCGATGGTCTCGTAATATGGAGTATCGCAGACATCCAGCAGACCCACCTGGTAGTTTTCACCGTCGAAACGCCCTGTAGTAGCCTGGTCGGCATACTGATGCCACTGGACACCGATGACACACGGATTCTGCAATGCTGTCCTGACATAACGCTCATAAGCCTCGCCTCTGGCCTCCTGCGATTCCACGTCGATAAGGCTTCCATGGAACATGCCACGGTCCCTGGCACCGAAATGAAACTCGCCTATCATCACAGGCTTGTCGACACCTTCCGGAAGATGGAATGTCTCCAGTTCATAACGATATCTGTTGAAGCTGACTATGTCCGAATACATTGCTCCGATAGGAATGACATCCGAATTGGAAACCGAATAGCGACAGCCGAGATAAAGGAGCCCGGGAGCCACCTTGTCGAAGACCTTGCGTATCGTTCCGAAATACTTGTGCATTATCTGCCGGTTGAACTCCCGCATATCCGGAGCAGACTTTTTCGCATCCACCGCTTTTCTGTTCTTCATGAAGGAATCCCACGAAGCGAAGGATGTCCCCCAGACAGAATTCAAGGCCTCTACCTTATGATACTTTTTCTTCAGCCACCGCATCATAGCCACTTTGGCTGCCTGGGTTTCAGGCGCACGCGATGTACACTGCGCGAGATAATACTCATCACCCCATTTCAGCTCGTTGTCCACAAAGAAACCGATGCACCACGGATCACTGATCTCATGACTTCTTTCGAGAAGCTGCCGCTTTACAGACTCGCCGAATTCAGGCGTATAAGGGTCCGCGAATTTCCACGATGAGCCGCTAGTGCCCTGGATGACAGGAGCATGGACATGAATCCTGTCCACATAAGCCGTCCTGTCCATCAGACATATATCCTTATCTGAAGAATTGGAGATAGTGTTCATTCCCCAGCTCTTGAGCCTCACATGAGCCAGTTCGGCATATTTTGAACGATAGTCCGTGCCATATTTACGATAGAGGTTAGCCGATGAGAAATCATAAGTGGAGTCCACGTCCCATATATCATAGTAGGATTTAAGCAGCTCGTCCTGTGTGTAATAGAACTGGTAGAACTCGCTTCCGGGCTCCGGCAGATTCTCGAAATAGAATGTTCTGTCTGGCAGGTTGTGAGAATGAAGCGGAGTCACGGCAGATGACGGATTCACCCTGACCACACCATGGGACCAGAAAAGATACCCGTCAGGATCAATGAGCCACCACTTTCCGTCTATCTTTTCCACACGGAAGCGTCCGGTGGCTTTCATCTTGGGCCCGTTTTTCCACCCGCCATAACGGCTCCAGTCAGAAGGGCCGGGATTAGCGGCCAGGTCAGCAGCCTCTTTCTCCGCTGCCAACGCCAAATCATTGTCCTCATGAATCTTACCCGGCCAGTCCTTATACTTGAACTGCCCGTAGCAGTCTATGAACGGAAAGAACTCCGATTCAGGCAGCAACGCCCATGACGCAGGCTGCTCCTGTGGCCCCGGGATGAATTCCAGATCAGACACGGTCCATTTCATTCCAGGGTAGATTTTCCTGGCATTGAGGCTGATTTCCCGAATGTCCTTCAGATCCACACGATAAGAATAAGCATCATAAGCCGCTGAATAAGGAGTGCATGCCATACGCCAGAACTTGTCATCTACTTCCGGATGAGCCAAAGGTGCCGGAAGGACCACTTCTATCGTGCGTGTCTGTCCGGGAGCGACATCATGCTTCACGATCAGCGTCCCATGCTTAGGAGCCTTGCCTTTCTTGACGACTTTCTCATTGTTCAGAGAAAACATAAGCATCAGATAGCTCACATCGTCATGGTTGGTGACAGTGAATCTCACACGGCTATATCCGGACAAGTCCCACTTTCCATGAAATTCCATGGTCTGGCTGCCGGATTTGGACACCAAGGTCGTATCACGGCCAGGAATAAGACGCAAAGGCTCCATGGCCATGCAGTCATAGTTACGGAGCCCCGGTCCGCAAATGCAGATCAGGGCTACGATACAGTAAAGGATTGAAGTTTTTCGTTTCATAAAGTTTATTTGTAATCTTCAGGATTTTCGGATTGCCATTCGTTCACGCCGTCGCGTATGCGGTTACGGAATTGGAGGTAATCGTTCACATAAGTCGTGGTGCCATCCCCGTTGCTGAAGCTGTAGTTCAATGTCATCTTCCTGTCCTGCAGGAGTTTGGCATCATTGAAAACACTAGGCTTGCCGTCAATCGGCTTATACTCGCGGGAGCCGTCAGGCGATGAAACCGTGATGTCATTGCCATTGAACGTGAGCAGCATCTCACCTGCCTTGGTCCCGACCTTGTTCGTCTTCACGGTCTTGTCGTCAACGGTAGTCAGGACATAGGTCTTTCCATCGGCCTGAGGAAGCACGAGTTCATATTCCTCCGAACTTACGACTTCTCCAGTAGCATCATTTTTCACCACGGTCGTGCCGCCATGATACCAGTTTCCGAAGAACTTGTTTTCACATTTCACGACAATGATTTCGAAACTCTTCTCCATGACGAGCGAGTCCGCATCCGCCTTGTTCAATTTGAAGCCAAGTGCGTAGTAAGGTTTGAAGGCATTGGCGTCAGCCAAAATGGCATCAGAGGCCTTTACGGTCGCGGCAGCCGTGTGGCGGCCCTTGCGGATGACCATGTTGCCCAGCCCCTCTACAGTGTAGTAATTCTCAGGAAGAGGGGTCAATGCCGTCAGTCCGGCAATTGCCTCGGTGACATACTTCTGGCTCAGGTCGCCGAACGGTGCAGCCCCGTTCAGACCGTCCATTGCAGTGAAGCTTTTCACACCGAACTGCGTGGTATATTTGGAAAGGTCCTCCGTCAGAAGGTCATTGTCAATGACGGCTTCGACAGCGCGGTCCTTGCTGTTCTTCACGATTCCGGCCAATGCCGCCGTAAAGTCGAACTTCATGCCCTCGCCCACGACGAATGTTCTCAAATCATACTGATATGCCACATAGACTGCGTTGTAGTCGTAGTCCATAGTATAATCATCATAGCATCCGGTCAGTGCAAGAGGCATCAGACCGAGGAGCATCATCAGTTTCTTCATATACTTTTTCATTTTTCTCCAATTTAATATTTCTATTGCCAACTACAATGATTATTTCCAAGATTCCCAGCCTTCGTTCTGAACAAGGTTAGGGCATCTTCTGACATCCAGGTAAGGAAGCGGGTTCCACAATGAAGGGAAGTTCAATGTTTCCACGACGACTTTCTCATATTTCAGGTCAGGAGCCGTTCCGGTAATCTTGATGCCATGAATTTCTCCGTTGACCTCGTTGAGGTTTTTCGCCCACCTTCTCAGATTATAGTAGCGTTCGCCTTCGAAACATGTCTCCACGCGCCACTCATTCTTCACGAGAGCCTCGAACTTGTCACCGCCGGCAGCAGCACATTCATCAAGATAAGGGTCAGCCACGGCACCCAGACCATTCACGCCGTCATTGGTCTGACGGGCGCGGAGCCATGCCAATGCCTGCTTGGCAGAGTACCCGAACTTGGAAGCGTCATCCGGCGAAGTGACCTTGCCGGCAGATTCCGCGAAGATGAGACACATCTGGGTCCAGCTGATAAGATGCACGCAACGATATCCGGCCTGAACAGGCTCATCATTAGGGTTCCATCCGTTGAACAAGAATTTCTTGATGTAATATCCTGAAGGAGAGACGCCTACACCCCCAGAAGCATCCTTCCCGCCTTCCGCCGTCTCGAATGTGTACATCTTCTCGGAATTGGTATTCCTGAGGACAGATGAACCATTGTAATAGATATTGGCATAAAAACGAGGGTCCCTGTTTTCATAAGGCTTGGCAGGGTCATATCCGCTTCTGCTGTCGGTGATAGGATAGCCGTTCGCCATAGGGAACGCATCGACAAGTTCCTGGGTAGGACCTATCTGCGCTCCTCCGCCGAAGCCCTGCGGATAAAATGCCTTTTCCGTGCTGGCACTCTTGGTGAAATTCGACGGCCATACTACCTCTGCGGTATTGGCATCCGTCCAGAGGAACTTCTTGAGCGGATCAAATCCGTTTTCACCGAACACGGCGGTGCTTTCTTTCTCAAGTTTATGTTTCATCACCTTTGCAGCATATTTCGCGGCATTCTCATAACGGGACAAGTCGTTCTGCGGGTTGAAGGCAGGACTTGCCCAGAAAAGGTATACCATGGCGCGGAGGCCGTCGACAGCCACCTGGTCGAGAGTCTTGTAGCGTGCAGAACCGGTAACGGTCGACACGGGTTCTCCAGGGTAATCCTTATTGCTGTATGGAAGATGATGATATGCAGAGTCGCAATCCTTCAGAATCTGCTCTACACATTCATCCACAGTCGAACGGTAAACGGCGGAATTGTCCCGGTTCTCGGCCTCGAACGCTTCCAGCATGAGAGGAACGCCCAGCATCTTGCCGTCGGTGCCTTTTCCTGCGAATGCGCGGAGGAGGTCGAAATAGTACCAGGCCCTCAAGCCAAATGCGCTGCCCTGGAGGCAATGACGGAACACCTTGTCATCCTCGAAGTTGAGCAGATATCTGGTTTCAAATCCCTTGTTGTCCTTCAGGAACATGTTCACATAATTGATAGCGGAATAATCGTTATTCCATTTGGCCGCGAACGGATTGCCGCTCATCTTCGTAGCGCCTCTGGTAAAGGTTCTCCAAGTAGCTGTCTCCGAACGATATAGCGCATCATCCGTAGCAGCTCCGAGACCTGCAAGATACGTAGAGTAATATATGGTCGGTATATAAGTTCCACTGTAAGCCTTGTCCACGAAACCTCTCAGGAGCTCATGATAAGAATCGAAATTCTCATCATTGTAACTTCCGTTCGGCTCGGGATCCAGAAATGAGCAACTGGCCGAAAGCATTGCGGCAGCAGCGACAGATAGTATTGAATATATATATTTCATACCGGTAGTTTATCCTTTAGAAGTTCAACTTGATTCCACCCGAGAATGATCTCATGAGAGGGTATGAAGACACACCTGCATCGATGCTCTCAGGATCGACATCCTTGATTCCCGAAACAGTAGCGAGGTTCTGTCCCTTGACAGAGAAGCGGATGCTGCGCAACGCGCCTTTCTTCAACGGCAATGTGTAGGCGATTTCCACGTCCTGCACCTTGAACCAGCCGCCGTCCCTCAACCAGAAGTCTGATGCGACGAAGTTGTTCTTGGACTGGACATAGTCAAGACGAGGATAAGCGCCGCCCAAATTGTCACGGACAAATGCGGAATAGTTCCCGTCGCCCCATCCGTTCCAGAAATACTCGTTGGTCATGGCTGTCTTATAGAAAGCGTTTCCTGTTCCTACAGCATTGATTTCCAGATTTTTCCATGCAAAGCCGAGTCTCACCGCATATCTGAGACGAGGTGAAGTGTGACCGAGGTTCACCCTATCATTCTCATCCACGAGGCCGTCATTGTTCACATCCTCATAAATGAGGTCTCCCACCTGTGCATCCACAGAATAGGCAGGAAGCGAAGTCAGCTGGGACGGGTCAGTGTACTTTCCGACACAGCGGAATCCCCAGTAAGAATCCGTAGGAGTTCCCGTTTTCTTCTGATAATCATACAGATAGTCATCATTCACAATCTTCTCATACTTGATTTCCCATGTGGAAGTGCCCACACCTGCCATCACACGGAAATCTCCGAAAGACTGGTTGTAATCCAGCGAGAAGTCGATGCCCCTGGCACTGTTCGATGTGTAATTGTCATACAGTTCCACGCCTTGGATACCGAAGACTCCCGGCACCGCCGACGAGATGTTCGCTATCATCCCTTCAGTTCTGCGATAATAAGCATTGGCCCTGAAAGAGAGGACGCCGAGGAAGTCCCAATCGATTCCGGCATCAGCCTGGAATATCTTAGGCCATCCGAGATTCTTGTTAGGCATACGGTTCATCGTAGTAGTCTGCGCTACCCATCTCTGGTCACCGAACCACACGTTCTGGTCGGTCAGGGCACCATACCACATTCCGTTCGCGAAAGAGTAGTCGCCCTGATAGAGATACGGCTGGCCGAACAATCCGGACTGTCCGATGAGGCCCGCCTGTCCATGAATCTTGAGGTTGTCAAGCCAATTTGCGTTTTTCAGGAAATTCTCATTGGAAGCGACCCATGCAAGTCCGGCAGACGGAAGAAAGACATAACGGTGCGCCTTGTTGTATCGGAACGAGCCGGCATACTGGCCTACCAATTCCACTATATATTTGTCCGCATAAGAATACGACGCATCGAATACGGAATATAATTGGCGCTGGTTATATGACGTGCTCTTGTTGGAAGTGTTGTTGAGGGCGAAAGTCGCACCCGCGCTCACATTATGCTTTCCGAACAACCTGTCATAAGAAAGTCTCTCATAAAATCCCAGGCCCTGGACCGTATATTGGCTCAACATGCCCTTTCCTGACGCCTTGCTGCCTTTATGAGTGGAAATGAGATCCTTACCTGTAGTTCTTTCCCAGTAGAAGGCAAGATAATCATTGCTCTTTCCGACAGTCGTCTGGACGAAATTGGAAGTCGAGAGCCAAGTCCTTGACTTCAAGCCTTTCAACAGCCATGACAAATCCACGTTCACCGAAGCGTTCAGGAGTCCGGTCCTCAGTCTTTCCGTACGGAATCCGCCTTCCTTGAGCAGAGCGTAGTAGTTGTCCGGGAATGTTCTGGACACTCCATAGATAGTAGTTCCGAGAAGGCCCTCGTCACCCTCGGCAGAACCGCTTTCCACAGTTCCCATCGTCAGAGGGAAAGACACGGCAGGAACAATGCGGTAGGAATTCCAGTCCACTCGCGTATACCTGTTGAAGGAAAGCAATGTGGAGAAGTCCACGCCCACCTCGATGTAACGTCCGATTTTGGCTGCAAGCCCCGTACTGATGGTGAACTTGCTGAAATCCGACTGCGAGCCGCCCTTGACAAGGTCGCCGGAATAAAGTCCATTCAATGCGAAACTGTACTTCACGCTGTTGCCGCCGCCATAGAAGCTGACGCCCGCCCTGGAGATAGGATAGGAATTCTTGTACATCAATGACTTATAATCCACATTCGGATATTGCATGTCATACGGGTCATTCTTTCCGAATCCGCTGATGGCTTCAGGAGCAAACAGGACATCATAGCCTGAAACCGCACGTGCGTCATTGTTCATTCGGGCGTAGTCCACGCCGTCAACCCATTCGGACACACGACCGGCAAAGCTGACGCCGCTTTCCATGTCCACGGTAATACGCATCGGGGTATTGTACCCTCCCTGCTTGGTGCGGATAAGAAGCGCGCCGTCAGAAGCAAGCGGTCCGTACTTGGCTCTGTCAGCCACGTCAGAAAGTACCGTTATGGACTCTATCTGGTTAGGATCCAGCAACAGTTGGCTGAACGGTATATACATGTCATTGACAATGCACATCAGATTGGAGCATCCGCGCATTTTCATTGCCAGTTTATTGGTATTCATCGTATACATCGCGTAACCCGATGCCTCGAAACCGCCTGCAAGTTCCGTAACATCCAATCCCGTGATGAGACCGGTGAGACGGTTCCTGAGGTCGCCCATCATCTTTCCGTCCAGCGAACTGCCTTTTATGGAAAGATAACTGCCCGTAGTCTGGTAATAGGTCCGCTGCTCGTTCCACGGCAATGTAATCGTGGAATCTTTCTGCCCGAAACCTGCCGCGGTCATGCAATATAATGCAGCCGCAAGCACAGGGAGTATATATCTGTTCTTATATGTTTTCATTCTCGTCGGTTTTTAGTTCCATGTCCAGTTCACGAAGTTCTTCATCTTGTATGCCTCCGTATCAGGGAATGGGAGATAGTACATATAGTCTTTCCATACTCCTTGCCTGTTGTCCGGAAGTGGACGGACCTCGTATTTTCGTCCGACAGGATATTCAGCGCTCTTGTCAATGCTCTCGATGTACATTCCGTACAATGTCTGGTTCAAGAGCTGAGGCGCCGTCTTCCATCTTCTGATATCGAAGTAGTAGTGATGGCCTTCGAATGCCAGTTCCACACATCTTTCATTGCGGAGACGCTCGCGGAACACATCCTTGTCTGCTGTGTATTTGTCCGCGAAAGAGCATTGGCCCACGCGATTGCGGATGATGTTCGCAGCCTCGACAGCCGTGAGCCCGATGCTTCCGGCCTTTCCGTCAGGACCGTAAGCCTCATTCACTGCTTCCGCATAATTCAGATAGAGTTCCGCCAGCCTGACGAGAGGATCTATATGGTAATGCGAAGTCTGCTTGTTTCCGAGCTGTCCGTTCCAGTATTTCTTACTGTAATAACCGGTGTTCGAATATCCGTGGGAATCATTGTCCTTGGTTCCCCATGCGATTCCGAATGTCACCTTCGCCTTGCCTTTGAACGTATTGACCGGATAAGTCTTCTTCTTCGTGTCATAGTAGATGTGGATGACTTTCTCCGTTGCATTGGAATTCTTCTGACCGTCATGGACAATCACCAAGTCGAAACGCGGGTCCCTGTTGGCATACGGGTTCTGCGGGTTGTAATGTCCTGCCGCAATTGCAGCCTGGCGTTCAGCCTCAGTGTTGAGAGGGTCACCCTTGTCCGTTTCATAACGGTTCACGAAATTCTGTGTAGGACATGTTCCAGATGGCCTGGTTCCGGTCGTAGTAAGATTCGACTGCGGATAAGCGAAGATTCCCTGGAAATTCCTATGGTTGTCCTTCGCTTGATATTCCCATCCCCAGATAGTTTCATTGGTCGTTCTCTGGCCATAGAAGTTTTTCATATAATCAGCCTTAGGAAGCAGCGTGAATCCGGCATCCAGAGCAGCCTGGAGAGCTTCAGCGGCAGCATCCGCAGCGGCAATCCAATCTTCCTGTCCGTTCTGATTGTTCAATTCACTGGCAGCATAAAGCAATGCACGTGCCCTGATGGCTATGGCAGCAGTTCCGTTTATTCTGACAAGGTACTCGTTCGCCAAATCTTCAGGTGTGTTCCTGCGTGCGAAACCGGCTTCCTTCAGAAGCTCATATCCCTTGTACAAATCTTCGGCTGCCCTGACATATGTATCATGTGCAGAAGCTCTAGGAAGATCCCATTCCTCATCAGCCTCAAGAGGATGATCCAGATACGGCATTCCGCCGAACAGGCGGCACAGGGTGAAATGTGCGAATCCCCGGATTGCATACGCCTGCCCGAGAAGGTCCTTCAACTGCGACTCCGTGGCATTCTTGCATTTGTCGATATTCCGGATAGTGATGTTGCACCTCCTGATAGCGGTGAACATCGCCCTTGCTATCGGCTTGTTGTCCGCTTTGGAAGTATCGAATGTCACCCTGCTGAGGAAGTCTTGTGTCATTGCTCCCTGCTTGATATACTGCTGGGTGAAGCCCAACAAGCCCGCATCCGACATGTCAGTGGTATTGTACCAGGAGAAAGAGTACTGCTGGAACAAGTCATAATAGAACGGGAATGCTATAAGCACACGCTCCATATTCTTGCCTCCATTGGATTCATACATCCAATGGAAGTAGCTGCTGAAATTCGAATATGTCTCGAAAACTTCCTCGTCGGAAAGACCCAGTTCCGGGTCCACGTCCAGGAAATTGCAGCTGTTCATACCGCAACATGCGATGATGCAGAGGAGGCAGTATTGAATCTTGTGTTTTATCGTCTTCATAATCATCAGAATGCGAGGTTTACATTTAGTTTCAGGACTCTCATCGTCGGATAGTAGCATGTCGCAGTAGTCATACGCTGCGGATCCACGTCGATGAGATTTGTGAACGTATACAGATTGTTACATGTCAAGCCCACTGCAAGGTGCTTCACACCCAGCACCCTCTTGATGCCCGGGCCCGAGAACTTATAGGAAAGCATGACTTCCTTCACGCTGAAATAATCAGACCGTTTCCATGTAAAATCAGGAATTGCAAGATTGTATCCCGGGCTGGCAGAGGTGCCTCCTCCCCATGAATACATTTCATCGGACAATGACAATGCAGGCACATCCGCATCCCTGTTGGTAGGAGTCCAATAATTCAGATGGGAAGTATGGACGATGGCATCACCGCCATAGAACGGGATGATGGATGCACGCCTGTAATTAATGTATTTTCCGATGGTTCCGGTGCACAAGACCTTAAATGACAGTCCTTTGTAGGAGCATCCGAAATTGAAGGAATATATTCCCGGTGCATAGGTCGACCCCTTGAGCACATGAAGGTCCTGCTGGGAAATGGATCCGTCAGGGACATAATCCAGGAACTTATATCCGCCGGGAGCCACATTGGTCCATTCTGACGCATAAATAGGATAGCCGTGGATTTCATCAATGCTTCCGAAGAACTTGTCGTCCACAAGAGTGTTTCCCGTTCTTGCAGACTCCAGCGGAGTATTCACATATTTCTGATATTCAGGAGCATAAGGAGCATCACCATATTGGGTTATGCGGTTTTCGCTGAGGCCGAACATTCCTCCTACATTATATGTGAAGCCGGAAGACGTCTTGTCAGTCCAATTGAATTCCACCTCGAAACCATGCTTCTTGAGCGCACCGGCATTGACAGACTTGTAATTGACGCCCACGAAAGGAGTCACCACCGGAGCCATGAGCATGTCGCTTCGCTTTTCATCATACAGGTCGACATTCAATGTCAGCTTGTTGCCGAGCCAGCCCATCTCGATACCGAAATCTTGTTTGCGTGCGGTCTCCCACCTCGCAGTCTCATTCGGTGCGGCGTCTTCTATGACATAGCCCTTGTTATTCTTGGTCCAGCTGGAATAATACAGCCAGTTGGCTTTGGAAGCATCACTACCTACAACACCATTTGAATAGCGGAGCTTCATGGTACTCCACCAAGGCATGGCGTTTTTCCAGAACTTCTCCTTGGAGACGATGTATCCGACTGCACCTGAAGGGAATACTCCATATCTGTACTTCTTGGAGAACTGCTCACTGCCGGTAATACCCAAATTGGCCTCGAAAAGGTATTTGCCCTTGAAATCGTAAGTCACACGGCCTACAAACGACTGATTGCGCTTAGGGAAGCTTGCATCCGAGTTCAGCTAACGCTGGTTATACAAGGCCAATGCAGTGACATTGTGCTTTCTGGCAAATTTGCGCTTGTAATCCACTGCGGCTTCCAGATAGGTAATGAACGTGACTTCCCTGGCATTGTTGTCCTGCGTCACGGCATAAGGCTTGTTCTCCCAGACGTAGCTTGAAGCCGCCTGAGTCGCGCCCGGCACCCAGTATTCGCTGGAACCGGTATCATAAGCATCCCAGTTGATGTTCCATGTCGGGAATGCCTTGCTCACGTTTTTGGAATATCGGTCATACTTCGATGTCATGCCGAATTTACCTCTGACAGATAGTCCCTCAGTGATGAAGTCCAGTTTCTGGATAAGGTCGATATCCGTCATCAACCTGTTGGTCATCGTCTCGCGATAATCAGGATTGGACAGATAGCTGTAAGGATTATTGTATTTCGCACCCTGGTTTCCACCTATACGGTCTTCCCGGACACCGGGATAAAGCGCGTCAGGATATTTTTCGAGCGCCCATGCAGGATAATATGCCGGATATGTGATGGTAGGAGCAAAATACATCGTGGTGAAAAAGTCAGATGTATTGGTCTGGTTCAGTTCCTTGAACATATTGCACACACCGCCTACCTTGAACGCGAAAATCGTGGTCTTCGTGATATCCCAATCAAGGTTCGCGCGATATGTTATCTTGTTGCTGCCGCAATTCGTCCCTTCATGGACTTCTTTCAGGATAGATCCCTCGTGGACATATCCCACGCTCAGATAATAGCGGACCTTGTCCGAACCGCCGGACACACTGAAATCGGCATTGGTACTGGTCGCGTACTTCTTCTGGATAAGCGAATACCAGTCGACATCCGGATACCTGAGAGGATCAGACTGGTCGGCATATTTCTGCAGGACGGCATCCGAGAACTGTGAGCCGAAAGACTGGGCGTTCCTGTAGGCAATGTTCATCATGTTGGCAACAGTGACAGCATCCACATGCTCCGGAGTAAACATCGGAGTATTGATACCCTGCTGGACGTTGACAGAGAACTTCGGCTTTCCAAGGACACCGGTCTTCGTCGTCACCAGAATTACTCCGTTGGCACCTTTGGCACCGTAAACCGCTGTCGCAGAAGCATCTTTAAGGATGGAAATGCTGGCAACATCTGTCGGAGACAACGTATTCATATCACGTTCAATGCCGTCGACCATGACCAGAGGCGCGTTTCCATTCCAGCTGGAAAGACCACGGACAAGCAATGTCGCGTCATTTTCTCCCGGGCCGCCACTCTTGGAAAAGACAAGGAGTCCCGGAACTTTTCCGGCCAGCGCATTGGTAATGCTGGTAGTTCCAGTCTTGTCCAGTTCCTCGGATTTAACCTGCGTAATGGCTCCCACGACGCTTTCCTTTCTCTGGACACCGTAACCGACAACGACTGTACCTTCCAATGCCACAGACTCTTCGACAAGAGTTACAAGCCAGTCTGTAGTCTGGGCGACAGGACGTTCTTCCGGCTTATAGCCGATGCAGGAGAATTGCACGACGGCATCGGCCGGCACAGCCAATGAGAACTCTCCATTATGGTCTGTCATTGTACCTCCTTCCGAAGGCTTTCCTTTCACAAGTACGGCAACACCCGGTACGGGTTGGGAATTTTCATCGATAACTACTCCCCTGACTGTCACTTTCTTGGGGGGGGGGTTACAGGACTCTGACCCGGTACTGATGCGGCAGCATTGCTCTCCACTGACATGGATAGAGCGGACGCTCCTATCAATACGGCCAACGTAGTCTGAAACCATGGCTTCAAACTACGAAATCTAGATTGTCCAGATTTATTCATTGGTCATTATGTTTAAGTTTATTAATTTCTACGTGTTTTCTCAGCGGGCGTCACTGCATATTCACCTGACTCCGTTCCATGATGAATATAGGGCTGTCCCACATCGGCAGGCCGGAAAGTCTGATGTTGCCGCCGCTGATTCCGCCCCTCAATATCACGGTTTTCAGTTCATGCACCTTTCCGGTAATCGGCTCCACATATACGGGATCCTTGAGTTTCAGGCCCTTGATTGTCATACTGACATTGTCTTTCTCCAAATTGTCCGTCGGCATCTGGTCGCTGTACCAGAGCATTGCTCCGACGGCATTGCCTGCGTCATCCTTTATGCCGACGATGGAGATTTCGCGAGTGGCGTTGTGCTCGACCTGAAGATCGAAAGCATGGACTTTGGTCGTCAGCAGGTTGGCCATGTGCTGCACCGCATAGAAAGACGGGCGCTTGTAGACCACTTTCTTGAGGAGATTCATCCTTATAAGTCCGAATGACTGAAGCATGAATTCATACTGGAGGTCCACCATCGTGAAAATATTCGACATGATATCCAGACGGAAGTCATTGGCCATTCTGCGGATATCCCATTTCGCCTGCTTGTATTCGCTCCATTCGAAATAGTTCATCGCGTGCCCGAATTCAAGAATGGAAGGACAGCCGGTCTCGCCCTGGAACAGTTTCAGCTTAGGGGAATAAGATTTCATGAGGCTGTCCAGAATCATGATGTCGGAAGTAGCATTGTCAGGGTTCGGATAATACGGATGGAATGACACCAGGTCAATGAGGTCCACCTTGCCGCGTTCTTTCAGAATTTCCATGACTTTCTTCGGCCATGTAGGAGAGCAGCCCGCAAGACCGAATCCCAGGATAACGGCATTCTTGTCCACCTTGCGTATCTCTTCAGCGGTGGCTATCAGCATTTCCGCATAAATCTCCGGATTGTTCTTCGCACGCAGATTCGGTTCATTCCAGATTTCCCACATCGCGACACGGTTTCCGTAATGCTTCACGGTTTCGCGCACATATTTGCGCCACGCCTTCATGACCTCATCGGTAGTAAAGATTCCGGCTCCGAGATTACGGTCTGCGCCATACAGCGGATTTCCGTAACAGAGGCACATCCAAGGTCTTACGCCCTGTTCATTAAGCCCGTCCACGATTTCATCAAGCCACTTGAAGTCATACTTGCCTTTTTCCGGCTCGCATTTGGCCCATCCGCTCTGGATGCGGGCATATCCCACGCCCAATTCACCTACATATTTCTTATAATTGTTGAAGTCGGCGTAATCCCTATCCAAAGTTTCGCATCCGACAGACCATCTGGAATCTCCGGAACCGTCAGCAGGCTTCACCGCCAGTTTTCCGGCTTCCGGAAGCTTGGTAGAGTAAATGTTGAAGTTTCGCCATGTGACAGAATAAGGTTTTTTCTGAGCGTACATAGTGGTCATAGCGGCCAAAATTGCCAGACATCCAATGAAGAAGCGTTTCATATTTTACGTATTTGTTAATTTTATATTACGTGTGGTGTGGTGTGGTACTCACAACTGCAAAAATAGTAATAAAAATCAAACCTACAATAGCAATTTTGAAAAAGTTATTCGACCTTTTCGCGACGGGAAAGCACCTTTCATTTCTACGAAAAATCAATATCTTTGCAGAAGGATCTAAAACCAAAATAGATATGCTTGAGATTGGTAATGTCATTCCTGAATTTGCAGCGCAGGATCAGAACGGAAACATTGTTTCATCTGCCGGCCTTATCGGCAAAAAGACTGTGGTTTATTTCTATCCGAAGGCCAATACACCTGGTTGTACTGCGGAGGCGTGCAGCCTGAGGGATAATTATGAGAGATTTATGGCACTCGGATATAATGTCATCGGAATCAGCAAGGACAGCGTGAAGGCACAGAAGGATTTCAGCGACAAATACGCATTGCCGTTCCCGTTGCTTTCCGATCCGGACGCATCCGTCATCAAGGCTTTCGGCGCATGGGGCGAAAAGAAGCTTTACGGGAAGACATATGAGGGAATCTTGCGCAAGACGTTTATTTTCAATGAGAAAGGAGAGCTTGTGGAAATCATCGAAAAAGTCAATACCAAAAATCACGCTGAGCAGATTTTGAAATAGGGACAATTCCAAAAGTGGAACTCAATGGCCGGCAGCAAAATCGCTTACGACCAGCTGGTCTACAGGCCCTGACTAGCAGGACTCGAAGCATTTTGTTCCAGGAAAACGTTTTATATTACACCAAACGTAAACAGTGGGGTGTTTGGTACAGAGAAAACGTTTTAGATTACACCAAATGTGTTCGGTGATGCATTTGGTACCGCTTAAAACGTTTATTCGAAACCAAATAACCATGAGACGTCGAAAGCCCACCGGGATAGGGGTAATGTTTTTATTCGACTGGCCTACGAAGATTTTCTCATGAGTAAAAACGCGGGATTTACGCACGTCATAGATTCCTTTTCGAGGAAGGAAACATCGCCCTGCGTTTTGTTAAAAAAAGACACGTTTTTTTAACAAAATGGCATTCAAAACAGATTTGGTTAAAAATTGCCGCGATTTTTTAACGAAATGGAGTTTCCCAGGATTTCGTGCTGAACGAGCCATGAAAAAAGCACCTCGGAAAACCGAAGTGCTTTTCTTGGAGTGGGAGCAGAGGGAGTCGAACCCCCGACCCTCTGCTTGTAAGGCAGACGCTCTGAACCAACTGAGCTATGCTCCCAAGCGATTTTTCAATCTTTGGCTCCTGAACCAGGACTTGAACCTGGGACCCTCTGATTAACAGTCAGATGCTCTAACCAACTGAGCTATTCAGGAATTTTTACCCGTTATTTCGTATCGGGATTGCAAAGGTACAACAATTTCTGGTCTCTGCAAATTTTTTTGCTATTTTTTTGCTACCTTTGTCAAGAAATTTTTACGGCAACGTGGCGCAGGAGATAGAATTTCCTTAAAATCAATCGAATACGCTTTCATTCAAATTCTACGAAATATGGACATTGATCTCTTATCGAAAATAGTCAAGGAACTGATTCTGGACAATGACGAAGTGGCATTGCCGGGAATCGGCTCATTCATTGCCGAGATTGTCCCGTCCGTATTTTCCGACAAGGGATACACTATCAATCCTCCATATAGACGCCTGTCATTCAGGCAGAAAGGAAGCGGCGACGAGAACATGGTCATTGACTTTTACGCACGTTGCAACAACATTGACACTCCTACGGCATCGCGGATAATCCGGGAATTCCTGGAGGAGATGAGGCACGTGCTGGAGACGAAGAAGTCGATTGTGTTTCCGGGGCTCGGGAAGTTGCGCGCGACGAAGGAGAATTATTTCTTTTTCGTGGCCGACGAGGACCTGGACATCTATCCGGAGGGCTTCGGGCTGGAGCCGATTTCGCTGAAAACGCACGAGGAAACGCCGGCGGAGGTATCGGCGACAATGGCGGCGCTCCGGTCGATCCTGAATCCGGAGGAGGCCGAGACGGTGACAGAGGAGACAGCCAAGGCCGAGGAAGTCAACAGGCCGGAAGAGACAACAGCGGCACCAGCAGAGAGCAATGCGAAGGAGGCTGTGGCCAATCAGGAGGAAGCCAAGGTCAATGCCGCGGATGCCAAAATGGAAGAAGACGGGACCAATGCGAGCGAGGCGGACACCCAGACGGCGGACACCGAGGAAGCAGCGCCGGCGGAGGCCAATACTGAGGAGGTCGAGGCCAATGTCAATGAGCCTGCGACAGAGGAGGTCAATGAGCCTGCGACAGAGGAGGTCAATGAGCCTGCGGAGGTCAATGCCCCTGCGGAACCGACTGGAGACAATGCGACGCCAGCTGGCGACAATCCGGTGAATGTCAATGATTTGGCAGCCAATGCCAAAACAGCAGAAAAAACGGAATCCGAACCGGCTGAAGTGCCGATGACTGACAACAAGGCGGGCGCGACCGAGGAAGCCACCACGACCACCTCAACAGCCACGACTGCCACAGCCACGACCACCACGACAGTCCAGACCACCAATCAGGAACCGGCCGGCAGCAAAACCTGGCAGGTGATAAAGTGGACCGTGATAATCCTCGTGATACTTGCCGTGACAGCATTGCTGACATTCATCATCCTGGCACACATCGCCCCGGACTTCATCGACTCCATACTCTACACCCCGGAAGAGCTGGAAATCCTCAACCTGTAGACCAGCCCTCTCAAAACTACCAGGCACACTGGCAGGACGCGGCCACACCCCAACTCCAGAAGCGCTGATTATCAACAAGTTATAAAACAGAGCGTGGAAACGCAGCAAAAAAAAGGCCGCATTTCCACGCTCTGTTAAAAATAATATCTGATTATCAATAAGTTACAAAATCACCCGTGGCCGCGTCCCGCCCAGTCGACCCCGAGGGCAGCCACAGCCGCAAAACCACGCCCGCCCGACCCCAAGGGCAGCCGCAAAACCGCGTCCCGCCGGACCAAGTGCATCCGCAAACACGCATCCCGACAGCGCACAAAACCCCACACGCCCTACAGCGTCTGCCCGCCGATGAACTCCCTCATGATTGACGTCGGCGGAATCGCTGCAATCTCATCCGGCGAAAGCGCCACGATATAATCCAGGAACTTCAGGAGACGGATTGCCTCGGTGTAGGCAGGAGATGACGGAGCAATACGACGAAGCAGCGGCTCGGCATAATACTTCAGCATTGGAAGCTCATACAGGAGAGCCGAATTGAACGATGCATCCGCATTCTCCTGGAACGGGAAAATATTGCGGTTCTCACCACGCCTGACACTCTGCCAACGCATTATGGTCTCCTCCGGCGTTATGCCACGGACACGATTGTCACGCACCATGCGACGCAAGAGACGATTGTCAGAAGTCGAAATATTGTTGTTCTCATCGATATTGAGCGACGTGAGAGCCGATGCGTAAACCCTGAAAATACGGGAATTGTCCACATCAGGGACCATGGCCGGATCCAGCGCATGGATACCCTCCATAATCAATATCTCCTTATCCCCCAGCGAAATACGCTTACCGGAAGGAACAGAACGTCCCTCCTTGAAATCGAACTTCGGCAAATCCACCTCCTTGCCGGCGAACAAATCATTGAGCTGACTGTTAAGCAGTTTCAGGTCCATTGCCTCCAGCGCCTCGAAATCATAATTGCCGTCGCTGTCCTTCGGCGTATGCTCGCGGTCGACGAAATAATTGTCCAGTTCAATGACCTTCGGCACCATTCCGAGGACACGGCATTGCAACGCAAGACGCAGCGACGAAGACGTCTTTCCGCTCGAAGACGGACCGGCGATGAACACCGCCTTCACCTTGTCGCGGCGCGAATAAATCTGATCCGCGATAGCCGCATATTTACGCTCATGCAGAGCCTCCGAAAGATTGATCAGACGCACCGCATTACCCTCGGTAATAGCCCGGTTCAATGTTCCTATCCCATTGACCCTCACGATGGAACACCAGTCAGAATAGGCAGCCAATGTAGCAGCGATCTTCGACTGCGTCTTCACCGGAATCACCTTGGAGAAATCACCCTCCGAAGGGAATTGAAGGCAGAAGCCATTGGCGAAAGGCAGCAAGTCGAAAACTTTCAGGTACCCTGTCGACGGAAGCAGCGGACCATGAAAGGTATCTACCTGACCATCAAGGAAATACACACTACAGATAAACTTGCCCAGAGACTTCTGGAGCTCCGCCTTGTCAGGCTGGTTGTTGTTCTCGAACAACGCCTCGGCAGCCGAAGCCTCCATCTTTTTCTTCACGAAAGGCATATCCGCAGCCACAATCTCATGCATGCGCTTCTTGATAGCCGCCAAGTCCGCATCACTCAACCGGACAGGCACACGTCGCCCGTCCTCGCGCAGTTCCACGTCACAGATATTGCAATACAGACCACTCGGAAGGGAATGGTCAATGATGAGCACCTTGTCCGGAAACAGTTCCCTGACTGCGTTCTGCAAGACAAAGCAGAGAGAACGCAGATAGGTACGGCGCCCGTCAGGATGATTGTAACCGATAAATTCCACCTCATGGGACATCGACAGCCTATAGTCGAGTTCCTTCAGCTTATGGTCCACAAGTGCCGCGAGCACAGGATATTCCACCCCGGTTTTCTCATCCGTCACAGTCTTGCAGACCTCATCGGAAAAATCTCCGAGCCTCTTCAGGAACGGAACCTCATAACGCTTTCCGTCATTGACCAGAAAAACATTGAACTTATCAGTCTCAATCATTTTATTTACCACTTACTAATTTTCCATCAAGCACTTCCTTCAGATACGGTCCCGTGACCGAATCCGGATTCATTGCCAATTCCTCAGGCGTTCCCTGCGCCACAATATAGCCGCCGCGACGGCCGCCGTCCGGCCCCATGTCGAAAATATAATCCGCGCATTTCAGCACATCCAGATTATGTTCAATGACAATTACCGTGTTGCCGCTTTCGACCAGTTTCTGAAGCACGCCGAGCAACACCTTTATATCTTCAAAATGCAGGCCTGTAGTAGGCTCATCAAGTATATAAAGGGTGTTTCCTGTGTCCTTCCGGTACAATTCCGACGCAAGTTTCATTCGCTGGCTCTCGCCGCCCGACAATGTCACCGCGGATTGACCCAGATGAATATAACCCAGGCCGACATCCACAAGCGCCTTCAGCTTCTGCGAAATCTTCGGAATCCCCTGGAAAAATTCATAAGCCTCGCTGATAGGCATTTCCAGTACATCATTGATACTCTTGCCCTTATACTTCACCGCGAGGGTATCTTCCTTGTAACGCCGGCCGCGGCACTCATCGCAGACGACATTGACCGAAGGCAGGAAATTCATCTCGATGACCTTGATGCCGGCACCCTTGCACGCCTCGCAACGGCCGCCGGGAACATTGAACGAAAACCTCCCGGGTCCGAAGCCGCGCACCTTCGCGTCAGGCGTCTCGGCGAACAGGTTGCGGATATCGTTGAACACGCCGGTAAACGTGGCCGGATTGCTCCTCGGCGTGCGTCCGATGGCGCTCTGGTCGATCTCGATGAGTTTGTCGACATTCTCCACCCCGACGATTTCCCGATACGGCAGCGGATGCATCTTCGCGTTATAGAACTTGTTCTTCAGAATCGGCATCAACGTCTCGTTTATCAGCGATGACTTGCCGCTTCCGCTGACGCCGCTTATGCCGATAAACACGCCCAAAGGAAAGTCTATGTCAATGTCTTTCAGGTTGTTGCCGCTCGCCCCGCGAATCCCCAACGTATTCCCGGTTCCACGCCTGCGTGTCGACGGCACATCTATCTTCCGCACCCCTCGCAGGTAATCCAGGGTCAATGATTCCCCTACCACGACGTGTTTCAATGTTTCCGCATCGGGAGCGACGCCATGGAGCAGCATCGGCACAGGAGCATTGAGACAGATACGTCCGCCGTTCAGGCCCGCGCCGGGTCCAACATCCACGAGCCAATCCGCGTTATACATGGTCTCGGCGTCATGTTCCACGACCATGACGGAGTTTCCCTCGTCGCGCAATTCTTTCAGGGAATTTATCAGCTTGCGGTTGTCGCGCTGGTGGAGACCGATACTCGGCTCGTCCAGGATATAAAGGACATTGACAAGCTTGGAACCGATCTGCGTAGCGAGGCGGATGCGCTGGCTCTCACCTCCTGACAATGAAGCCGTAGCCCTGTCAAGCGACAGATAATCCAGACCGACATCCAGCATAAAGCCGGTACGTTCTTTAAGTTCCTTGAGTATATCCCGCGCTATAATGTTCTCTCTGTCAGTTAGTTTCGACGGAAGTTCAGCAAACCATTCCGCCAGGGTGGACATCTCCATGGCCGCCACTTCCGATATGGTTTTCCCGTCGATGCGGAAACAGTTCGTCTGTTCATTCAGCCTCGTTCCATGACAGACCGGGCAGACGATTTTATCCTCTATGTCATCCACGATTCCCGGAAACGCCACCATTTCCGAAAGCGTCCCGTCACCCACGCGGAACAATTCATCCGAACCATATACGATAAGCGAAACGGCTTCCTCCGGAATATCCTCTATCGGGTCATAGAGCGAAAAGTCATATCTTCTTGCTATTGAGCGGATTATATCGAACTTCTTGGTCTCCCGGATCTTGCCGAGCGGGATGATGCCCCCGTCCGCGATAGAAACCGACCTGTCTGGAATGATGGCATCGATATCCACATTCACAATCTTTCCAAGTCCCTTGCAATGAGGGCAATACCCCTCAGGAGAATTGAATGAAAATGAATGCGGGGCGGGTTCCTGAAGCGAAATGCCGGAATCCGGGTCCACGAGATGCTTCGAATAATGCTGAAGCTCCCCGGTTTCCAGGTCCATCACCGCCACAGAGCCCTTTCCGCGCCCCAGCGCAATGGTCACAGAATCCTTCACACGCTTGTCGTCCCCAGGCACCGGCTTCAGCCTATCTACCACCAGTTCAATGAAATGCGCCTTGTATCTGTCCAATGCCGTGACGGTCGAGAGGTCATGCAGTTCGCCGTCGATGCGCACCTGCGTGAAGCCACGTTTACGCAATTGGTCGAACAGCTCCCTGTAATGTCCCTTCCTGCCCCGGACCAGCGGCGCCAGAAGGTAGCATTTCCTGCCATTGTAATTGTGCATTATCAGACTGACAATCTGCTCGTCAGTATAGCGCACCATTTCCTTCCCCGTCACCGGCGAGTACGCCCTGGACGCCCTGGCATAAAGCAGACGCAGGAAGTCGAAAATCTCCGTGATGGTCCCCACCGTGGAACGCGGATTGTTTCCGGTGGTCTTCTGCTCAATCGCGATGATAGGGCTAAGGCCGTTGATTTCATCGACTTCCGGCTTTTCCAGAACGCCCATGAAATGCTTGGCGTAAGTGGACAAAGTATCCATATAACGCCTCTGGCCTTCGGCATAAATCGTGTCGAAAGCCAATGATGATTTACCGCTGCCGCTCAGGCCCGTAACCACCACGAATTCTCCCCGCGGGATATCCAGGCTTACGCCCTTGAGGTTATGAGCCTTCGCTCCCCTGATTTCAATATATCCGGTTTTCTTCATTATTTGTTCTCCTTCACAGATGAAGGAATTTTCTCTCTTTTATAAGTCGTTACCTCACCCAACCCGTTGTTCGCGGTAAGTTTCAATGTTTTAGACGACAATGACACACTATAGCTGCCGCCTCCCCAAGGAGTTCCGTCAGTGTAATATCCATACAACTGGCCATCCGCCATCTCCCATTTACCGGTATAATGGACATACTTTCCTTCCTGCAGCTTCTGATACAGGTCGAAGCCGCCGGTCTTGGAGAATGCCAGGTAAACAGACACCTCATACGGCTCCTGTGCCTTGGTAACTACACTTATATCAGACAGATGCCACTCCCCGCAAATATCCTTGTCTTCTTTCGCGCAGCCCGACATTACCACGGCCAGAGCTGCCGCCATCATAATTTTCCAAAGTTTCATGATTTCAACTCATTAAATTGACCTACAACCAGCCTCCGTTGGAAGCCTTCACGCCTCTCGCAAGCACGGAGACCGTTCTGGAAATCTCCATGCCGCCCATCGTCGAACCGGTGCCGACGTTCTGACCGCCCGCCACGGCCTTCACCGTAATCTTCACATTGCCCGATCTCACCGGTTTCAATGTCAGTTTACCGCCCGCAACCTGCGGTGCCGATTTCAGCCCGAGCACCTCCAGGTCCTCCGACGAGATTTCCACACCGATATATGTCAATGACTTATAAGTGTTTCCGAAATATTTTCCGAGGTCCAATGTCTGCTCGTCTCCCACCGTCATCACTTCGCAAGGTGTTCCTTCCACATTCATCAGCAGTTTCCATGCATCGACGGCACCTGTTCCCATCTTGCCTTTATAGCTGCTGTAATTAACCGATTCAACCTCGCCTTTATCATTATAAAAATATGTGCTTCCGGTGCAATATTTGTCAATCTCGTCCACGGATGTCAAAAGCATTGACTTGAACTCATCTACGGTGCAGGTCTTTCCGAGTTTCTTCATATATGAAAGTCCGAGTGCAGCCACGCCCGACACATGAGGGCAAGCCATCGAAGTCCCTTCCATATAATCGTAGCCCGAACCATCATAATAGTCGTTTTCCAATTCGAGCGGCATCGTGGAAAGAATGCTTGAGCTCAACGTCGCATATTCAAGATTCGACTTTGTGGTGCAGGCAGAGTAGGAGTCTCCTCCCGGAGCGGCAATGTTACAGCCGGGGCCGTAGTTGGTATAAGATGTCGGCCTGTTGTCGCATCCGACGGCTGTCACGGAAATGAATTCCGTCATGCCTCCCGGATAGCCGGACATCGGATAAGCTTCATTGCCGGCAGCGAAAATCACCAGACCTCCGCTTATAGGGTTATCCCTCTTCAACCCGGCAAAATATCTGTACGCAGCAACCTCGGCACTCGCATCGCTGTCGGACATATATTCCTTGTCGGACTTAACCTCGCCGCCATCTATTCCGAACGAGCACTGGAGAATGCAGGCGCCATGGTCAGCCGCATATTTCGCAGCCATAGCAATCATCGAAGCCTCTCCACCTTTATCTCCCGAGAAGATCTGACATGACATGATCCTCACGCCGTCACCTTTCCCGGTACCGCCGGCAACACCGCAAACACCTATGCCATTGTTGTTTACAGCCGCAATAGTTCCCGCGACATGGGTTCCGTGACCAGAATCGTCCGCATCTGTCCACGTAATCCTGTCCGTGTCCGTAACGAAGTTGTAGCCATGTTTTCCGGTCTTCGGATCAGTCCACATATTCGCGGCAAGGTCAGGATGACTGTAAGCCACGCCCTCATCCACGACCGCCACGATGACCGAAGGGTCGCCGGCAGTAAGTTTCCACGCGTCCACGACATTGACATCAGCCCCTGCCACGGAATTCCACACCGGATTCCCATTGCCGGTATTATGATAACTCCATTGCTTCGAAAGCATCGGGTCATTGAACGCGGCATTTGAGTTCTGCACCGCTTTTGTCTGGATATTGGAGACATACGGGTGCGGCCTGCGCGTCACGACGTTGCGCATGCGGGTATTGTACTGCACGCGCTCGATCTTTTTCTGCGAGGACAATGCCGTCGCCACCATTTCCAGCGAAGTTCCTTTCTCCAAATCCAGCTTGTACCAGCGGTCAAGACCGAATCTCCGCTCGTCCTCCTCATGTCCCGGATAGGACTCGAAAAGAGGTTTGCATGCCAATGCTCCCGCCTCCTTGGCGATGGAGTCAATAGCTCCCGTACCGGCCACGCCATCTGCCACATATATCAGAATTGACTCGGCATCAGCGTTTTCAGGCGTATTTATCACCTTCGAAGCTGCCGGTTTCGGGCCTCCTTCATTTACAATGTTCTCCTTGGCACAGCTGCAAGTGAGCGCAGCCAACGCCACCATCAATATTATCTTTTTCGTTTTCATAAATTTATATGTTGTCACGTTTATAGCCATCCTCCGTTGCCGCTGCGATGAGTCCTCACGATGATGGACACCGTCCTGCTGAACGCCATGCCGCCCATGGCCGAGTCATCGCCGACACGGCTGCCGCCACCCACGGCATTGATCTTTATTTTCATTGACCCGCACTTGGTGGGATGCAGGTAGAGTTTCCCGCGATTTATGTATGGGGCTTCTTTCAGGCCCAGGCTCTGCACATCTTCCTCGGAATATTCCAGTTTTCCATAAGTCAGCTGCGATGATGACGCGCCGAACCATTCCGACAGGTCAATGCCCTGCGACTTGCCGCAAACCGCTTCCGAGCAAGGCGTGCCCTCGATATTCATCATGAAGCGCCATGCGTCGACAGCGCCCGTGCCCATCTTTCCCTTATAGACTCCCGGCTGAGGTGCCACGACTGTCGTGCCTTCGCCATAGTCCTTGACAGCGCCCAAAAGGCCCGAGTCAATGTCATTTACAGATGAAAGCAGCAGACTCTTGAACTCCTTGACAGTAAATTTCTTACCGAGCTTCGCCGCGTATGCCAGACCCAGAGCGGCGACTCCGCTGACATGAGGACACGCCATGGAGGTGCCGTACATATAGCCATAACCGGAGTCATATTTTTCGGTAGGCAGTGTGGAGAGCACCCATGACCTCGGAGATACCGGCTTCAGATATGGTTCCCCGCCCGGAGCCGCTATATTGCAGCCTGCGCCATAGTTCGTATAACACGAAGGCAGGAAGTCCGGGCCGAATGCCGTTACGCATATCACCTCATTCAGCGCCCCCGGATACGAAGCATAGGATTTGGTATCGTTTCCGGCCGCAAAGACAGCGATTCCGCCATCCAGGACATCATTGTTCCGTGTCGCTTCGAAATCCATAAGCGCTTCATATTCAATAGCATTGAGCCCCAAATTTCCTCTTTTGTAGGCGCCGTCGGAATAATATGCCGCGCTCTGGTAGCCGAATGAACATGAAATAATGGAAGCTCCGTTGTCCGCAGCATATCTTATGGCTTTCGCCACTATCGAAGGCGTGCCTCCAGTGCTATTGTCCAATATCTGGCAGGACATTATCTTGATGCCGTCGCCTTTCCCGGTTCCGCCCGCGACACCGCAGACTCCCCTGTCGTTATTGTTCACGGCTGCAATGGTTCCGGCGCAATGCGTCCCATGTCCCTTGTCCTTCTCCTTGTCCCATGTGAGCGGCCCGTTGGTAACGAAGTTAAAGCCATGGATATCATCCACATAGCCATTTCCGTCCGTATCCGTGCCGTCTTCTTTTTCGCCCGGATTGGTCCACATGTTGGCTGCAAGGTCAGGATGATTGTATTTCACGCCTTCGTCGATTACCGCGACAATGATGGAGTTATCGCCACCTGTCAACTTCCGCCACACATCCACGACATTGATATCCGCTCCAGCGACTGCCGATTCGGCAATGGTTTTGTCGCCGGTATTGCGGTAATGCCATTGTCTTGCGAGCAGCGGGTCATCGAAAACATGCTGGGAAGATGCCGCTTTGGTCGTCACTTCTTCGCACGGACAGCATTCACAATCAGACACTTTCAGGAACGGGGCATCGTATTCTATGGTTTCGATGTTCTCCATTGCCGCAAGTTTCCTGGCAACATCCGAAGCGGAGTGGCCTTTTTCCGGTATTACATGATACCACCTTTCCAGCCCGTAAATGCTCTTCCTTCCGTTTTCAGGGAAGACGCTGCCAGCGATTTCGGCCCCGGCTCCGCGTACTTTATCCGCGTCAATTTCGTCAGGCAAATCTTTGAATTTCACCAGGATACCATCCACATTATCACAATAAAGCGGAGCATTGACTATCTTGGCCAATGTTCCGTCTTCATTACAGTCTGTCTCCGGAGTCCCGACCGCACATGAGACGGCGAGCACTCCAAGAGCCAGCATATTGACATATCCCTTTTTAGCAGTCACTGCGCAATCAAAATTAAGCGCGTTAAGTTACGACATCTCGCCGAAATGACAAAGCCGGGTTACGAATTTTTTCATCCTTCTTGTGTCTTCCGAAAGTCATTTATATTACCCCGGCGAAGAACGAGGCGGCGAAGACGGTAATAATTCCGCTGACGACTATCGAGAGACTGCTCATCGCACCTTCTATGGCACCCATCTCCATCGCTTTTGTAGTTCCTATCGCGTGAGATGACGAACCTATGGCTATACCTTTCGCGATCGGCTCTTCTATGTGCATGAGTTTCAGGAATTTCTCTGCGAAAATATTCCCTATCACTCCTGTTATGATGATCACCACCACCGTTACCGGGACATAGCCGCCCAATTCCTCCGTCACACCGGTTCCGATGGCTGTCGTGATGGATTTCGGGAGGAAAGTGACGTAGGAGGCATGATCGAAATGGAAGGTAAAGGCCAATGCTATTACAGATAGAATGCTAGACAAAACTCCTGAACAGATTCCCGCTATCACAGCCTTATAATTCTTCTTCAAAAGCTCAACCTGCTGATACAAAGGGACAGCAAGACAAATCGTCGCTGGAGTAAGCAGATATCCGATGAAATTCGCTCCCTTCATATAAGAATCATAGCTCACTCCTGCACAAAGAAGTATGACGATCACCAAAATTATCGATATCAACAGCGGATTCATCAGGGACCACCTGATCTTCTCCTTCAGCCATACGCCGAAAAAATATGAACCCAAACTTATCAGCACCCCGAAGAACACTGAATCCATAAACAACTCTTTCATTTGCTCTTTCCTCTACGAATAACAACTTGCGTAACAAGACCGGAAACTCCCATCACCACAAACGTAGTGACAAACGTGACCACAACATACTTCACAAGCGAACCGCTGATAATATCCCATGACGTAATCAGCCCCACAGCCGCGGGGATAAACATCATCGGCATCACAGCTATAAGAAACGAACTGACATCGCGGACATCATTGACCTTCAACAACTTGCACTCGAGCGAGACAGACAGGAGCACTATTCCATAGATACTCGCTGGAATCGGGAGCGGAATCACATAATGAAAGAACTCGCCCACGAAGGAAAAGCCGATGATTATCAGAAACTGAATGACGAACTTCATAACTTCGAAATATAATCCTCGATTATTGCCGCCGTCCTCCCAGTCCCTACACGGCATGTGTCAATGCACAAGTCATACTCTGGTGCATATCCCCAAGTAAGTCCCGTGTAAAAACCATGATATAAAACACGGCAGTCATCAGTCGTGCGAACAAACTCTTCCGCCTGGGACATGCTCAGATTCTCCTCCTCAGCAGCATTGGCAATCCTGTCAGAAAGGCTGCCGTGCAAGAACACAGTCACGAGGTCTTTCCTGTCTTTAAAAATAAAATTACCGCATCGCCCGATTACTATACAGTCTTCATTACCAATCATTTTCATGAATGCGCTACGGAATTTATCTCTCACTGCACTTCTTTCGAAAGGCAATTCAGCTATAGCAGACATGATTTCATCCACAGGCCTTTCTTCGAAGAAGCTCGTCATTTCATCCAAGATTCCCATCTCAGCAGCCTTTGCCATAAGGCTTTTCCTGGTGTAAAGCGGTATGCCATAATGTCGTGAGAGAATCTCTCCGACGTCAAGAGCGCGGCATCCGCATTGTCTTGCAATCGTTATCAACATATATTTTCCCAAAAATCGAGCGCAAATATAGTATATTTTGGAAAGAATGGTACTTTTAAACTAAATCACACCTGCCGTCTCACTTCTTTCATGAGTATTGACCTTCACTATTAAAGGTTTTCTTTCCGGATTAGCTTTCCAAACCTTCAAAAAGCTATCTATCTTTCTTTTAAGTAGTTACACGACTTTTTTCACATTTTCCGATGGAAAAACGAGCTAATTTTCACATTTTCAGAAAAAGCTACGAATTTTTCTTGACTTCTTCAGGAATAGTGCATTTGCGATAAGTATAGGAGTCTTTCCCGTCAGGAGATGATACCATCACCAGCGTATCTCCGTCACGGGACACCTTATATGGACAGCCCCAATTCTTGCCGTCCGAGTAGGTTCCGTTCAGAAGGCCGTTCGAACAAGACCATGTGCCGGTGAACTTTCTGAAGCGTCCTTCGCCCAGCTTCTGATACATCGCAAACGTTCCTTTCGCGTCGAAATTTATATAGACAAACACCGTTTCCGAGCCTACGACAGCGCTCTTGGTAGCAAATTCAACATCCACCAGTTCCCATTCGCCCGTCACAATCGCCGCCTTATCCTCCTTACTGCCGCAAGCCACCGCAAAAGCCGCAGCCACCGCCACGGCAACCGTCATTGCCAATTTTTTGATCATAACCAGCCTCCATTTCCACTTTTATGAGATCTTACAATTATCGAACACGTGCGGCTGAACGCCATACCACCGATGGACGTTTCTCCGCCAAGCGTTTCACCTCCGCCTATCGCATTGATTTTAACCTTGATGGAGCCACACTTGGTCGGATGGACATAAAGTCTTCCGAACTCAATATACGGCTTCTCCTCCAACCCGACGGCCCGAGCATCATCTTCAGAATATTCGACATCAATATATTTCAAATTTATCGAGGACGTCCAGAAAAGACTTGAGAGGTCAAGCCATTGATTTCGTCCGGTTTCTGCAGTAAGACATGGCGTTCCCTCGATGTTCATCATAAGTTTCCATGCGTCGACAGCTCCGGTTCCCATCTGTTTCCTATATGCTTCCATGCTGCCGGGTCCCTCCCCAGGGTCGCTCACATAGTCCTTGGTCGCATATGAAAGGCGGGACTCAAAATCATTGGTAGAGGCGAGCAACAGGTTCTTGAACTCGCTGACAGTAAATGTCTTGCCAAGCTTTTTCGCATACGAAAGCCCCAATGCAACTATTCCGCTGACATGAGGGCAGGCCATGGAAGTTCCCTGCATATAACCATAATCGGCAGAACCCTTGCTTGTTTCTGAGACCAATGTCGAAAGCACTTCGGACTTGTATGAAGTCCAAGGAGCAAGCAATGCCTCTCCTCCTGGAGCGGTAATATTGCAGCCAGGTCCGTAATTGGTATAATACGCGGGCAGATAGTCCGGTCCGAATGCCGACACGCTGATTACATCACTGAGCGCCCCAGGGCATGCACAATACGGCTTGGCTTCATTCCCTGCCGCGAATATTGCGATGCCGCCGTCCAGGACGTCATTGTTCCTGGTGGCCTCGAAATAATGGATTGCATCGCTTTCCAACGAGCCATTGTAGTTTATATAGTCCGTATCGGAGAAGAAATCTCCTGCATTATATCCGAAAGAGCATGATATTATCGACGCTCCATTATCTGCCGCATAAGTTATAGCTTCGGCTATGGTTCTCGAATTTCCGCGCAACTCACCGTCAAAAATCTGGCAGGACATTATCCGCACGCCATCTCCCTTTCCTGTTCCGCCGGCAATGCCACAGACACCCTGTCCGTTATTATTCACTGCGGCAATCGTTCCTGCACAATGCGTCCCGTGTCCAGAATTGCCCTCGGCGGTCCATGCGACAGGACCTTTGGATATGAAATTATAGCCATGGATATCATCCACATAACCATTGCCATCCGTATCCGTGCCATCTGCCGATTCTTCAGGATTCGTCCACATATTTGCGGCAAGATCAGGGTGGGTATATTTGACGCCTTCATCAACGACAGCCACGACGATGGAATTGTCTCCAGCCGTCAATGTCCTCCAGACATCTTTCACATTGATATCAGCTCCTTTATATGCCGACCTGGCAACAGATGGGTCACCATTGTTCGCATAATGCCATTGGTCTCCGAGAGAAGGATCATTGAAAATCTTGTCGGACGCCGCTGCCAATGAGATGCTATTTGAAGGATAATATGGATGCGAGACCTCATCAGAGGCCTTTCTATACATCTGACTATATTCAATAGTCCGGACGCAGGAAAGCACAGCGCACTCACGGACAATCCTTTCCAGGGATTCTGCATTGTCCAATTTAACAGAATACCATCTGTCCAGACCGAACTTGGCTCTCAATGCTTCTTTCCCGGGCATCGGCAAAAATACCGGCTTCACGGAAACAGCACCCATAGCGCATATGCTGTCAAGCAATTCAGCGCCCGGTGCCTTGTCAAACTTGAGAAGGAATTCATCATCAGCAGTTTGACGGGATTTCGTATTTACGACCTTTCTGGACAATGCAAGGGAAGCTTCCCTCACCGCATCCGTACCGGTATCCAATTCTGCTGTGCACGACACGGCAAGAGCAGCGGCAATCATCAAATATTTATTTTTCATATTGAAGTCAATACGACAAAACCCGCAGCCGAGCATTTATCGGCCACAGGTTCTGTCTTTCAGCTTTTTATCTATTTTTACATAGCATTATCTCACCAGTTTGGCAGACTTTTTCGCCAATTCAATTTTCTTGACAACCGAATTGGCGGGAATTTCCCTTGCTACGAAGTTTGCTGTCACGTTTTCCCTTTCAGCACAGAGGCCCGCAGACTTGAATACTCTTCCTGTATTTCCGGAAGATATCGAGCCGGACTCAACGGCGCCATCCAACTTGAATGTTTCTACGCCAGCGTTATATAAACCACCTTCATCAAAATATGCAAGGGCAAAACTGTAAGTACCATCTGCATAACTGCTGGAAGGAAGCTTATCATAGTCCTTGTAAGTCTCCGGAGTGAAATAATCCTTCGCTTCCTGGATGAAAATCTCACCATCTTCTCCTGCTGCACCGGTCGTTTGAAGCGGAACCTTTATCTCACCGGATTTGGCATCATAAGTAAACTTCAACTCTACACCATATCCCCAATTTTCGATTACATAAGTGTTTTCATAATTAGGATCCGCATACAGGCCCAGACCTTCATCTGTCTGAGGCTTGCCGCCTTCACCCACAAAGACTAGCGAATAGGTATACGTTCCTGTTCCTTTCTTTACCCTAGGAAGTCCATCAGTCGTGATTTTCGAGGTAACGACTTTAGACCGATAACCATTTGATGCCCAGACGATAAGAGTATAATCAGTAACTGGTGCCAATTCCGTGAAAAGGTCAGTCCATCCTTTCGTATTTACAAGATTAAGGATACTGTCACTGACAGACTTCGGATCGCGAGCAAGACTATCCAACTTCGCAGGGTTCAACTTGGCTGTAGGGATAAGGCTTGCCTTGACTTCCGTCAAATTCTTACCATAGACATAGAACAATGCAGAATTAACCTTTGTATATCCTTCCGGCTCATACCTTGATGTGAGTTCAAGTCCGGCCGACACAGTCACAGGATACTTTTCTTCGTCTCCTTTGGCGACATAGTTGAATGTGCTTACAGCACTTTTCTGGAACTCGTTCTTATCATCAAGTGACACTGCCACCAATGAATAGACCCCGGACTTATCAAGTGTCAACGAAACGGCTCCTGTCTCAGGCACAACCTTGGATTCCTCATCTCCCTTGACGATGGCATTTGCATGCCTTTCAGCAGCAGCCTTGCTGAGTTCTCCCTCGTAAACTGCATACTTGGCAGTGGCGACATCCGCACCAAGAGCAAACTCAACCGGAATTTCACCGTCAACTGTCTCGCCTACCGAGACATTTATAGTATAATCTGTAAGAACCGCTCCTGGGAACACAATCGTAATAATACCATCTTCCTGTGATCTATCAATAGCTACAAGACCATTAATATAGTAAATTGGAGCGAGCTGGATTCCGGCCGGAGTAACGCCGTCAGCCTGATAAGAGATCACCTTGTTATAGTACCACAAATTCACAGGATCACTAAAGTTGAACGGATGAACGAACCAAATATTCGGCGCTCCAGTTTGATAAGGTATACCGGTATCGAAAATGTCGAACAACACAAGGTCCTCCTTATCCACTTTAAACTCTTTAGTTTTCGATTTCACGACCTCGCCTGATTTAAGGAGGCGCAAAGACAAATATTCATCACCCTCTTTCTCCGGATCAGGAAACCTCATATAAATTCTATATTTCGTCTTGTCCAGATCATTCTGATGTATGATCACATTCTCAGGAGTATCGGAATTAAAGACCCCATGTTCCACCCAAGTTCCAACACCAAGGTTATTCCACTTTTCACGGAGAACCTTTACGTCGATGGATATAGGATTACTGTTATACTTGGACGCATATGCAGGATCTTCGATAGTCAAAGATGCAAGATAAGTATTACCGATACCTATTCCGTCGAAAGTAACGTCAATGGTGGTTTCAGCCTGTCCATCCTTGAACGTAATAGGAGCAAACTTGAAAAGCTTGCTTGTATCAGCCACGGTCACCGGCACCGTTATCTCACCTTCAGAATTCTTACGCATTACGGTGATTTTCGTGGAAGTCGGCTCGGCAGGGTCCAAGACCAGTTTTACCGCTTTGTCCTGCGCAGGGAAATATACCCCATAGCATCCGTCCAAATCTTTTTCACCCGGTTCGACCTTCTCCTCCTGACATGCAGCCAGGACAAGAGTCAAAGATGAAAGAAAAAGTATGTTTCTAAATAACTTGTTCATAATGTCAGAATTTTAATATTAATCCGTAACGCCATCTCTAAGTTCAGGATTCTGGTCCTGTACAGGAAGAGAGCCTTCATTGTTGTCCACAACCGCAAAGTTCGTATTGAGTTCACTGGTCGTAAACCTGAGAAGAAGCCACCCGTCGTCAGCTTTCATATTGAACCTGAACTTCGCAGGCATATTGGTGCTTTCGGCATTATCATGGAATCTTACGAGAGGTTTATTGAGACGTCTCGCATCTGAGCAGGCGAAGCCTTCTCCCCAGAGTTCCACACGACGCTGGAACCAAACCTCATCCTCGAATTTGCGGCCAGTCGCATTTACATTATAGTCCGGGTCCCTGTATGTCTTCACAAAGTCGCTGAGCACCTTCTTACCCTCTTCCTGCTGTCCGCTTCTGTAGAGTGCTTCCGCACGGATCAGCAACATCTCCTCGACACGCATAAACGGCCAATCCTCTTCATTAGTAGTTCCGCCGACAGTGTACATGCCGAATTTCACATTGGTATATGGCAGGAACGCAGTTTTGGTATCAGTGATTTCCAAATTAGCCAAGTCTTTTCCGGATTTGCCATCCCAAGAAATCTTGTCCAAAAGAGGAGAATAGAGGTCCTCATCTACCCACCAATTTTTACGCACGTCGGTGGCAGGGATTTTATTATAAAGCAACGTATTGCATCGCGCATAATTCTGAGCGACCGCCGCATAAGAGTCTCCCGACAAAGAACGGACCCAAGCGCTGGAAGTCGCGGCAGTAAACCTTTGTGCCTGATCTACCGTCATATCATATCCCCAAATCCAGTTATGCTCTGCAATATTGTAGAAAGACGGAACAGAGACCTCAGCGAGGGAGGCCGGAGTATATCCTGCAGATGCCTTCTCTGCATCAGATGCCGCTTCAGCCCACATTCCCATATCAAGATATGCTCTTGCACGAAGTCCATAGGCTACCTGCTGGTCAATCTTCGATTTGTCCGGTCTCTTATATCCATCGAGCTTTTCAATTGCGTATGTAAGGTCATCCACAATAAGTTTATACACCTCTTCCACGGTTGCTCTCGGATTGTTTGCAAAATCCGTAGTCCCTTCAGTTACAATCGGGACGCAAGGCTTATCCTTGGCTATCTGATAGTTGAACTGATAAAACGGAGCGAGATTCAAATACGTGAATGCCCTCACGGCTTTGGCCTGTGCGATATTGTAATAAACTTCTTTCGGGGTATTCTCAGTTACAGCATACGAAGAAATGACGGTATTGGCAAGAGCAATTTCATTATATGCAGCAGAATATCTGATGAGCGGATTGGCATAGTCCGCATTTCTGGAAGTGTAGTCCCCACAAACGCTGAACCAGTTATAACCGGTATCAGGAAGTATCATGTCGGCACCCTCAACATCATTGGAAAAGGCCATCATGATGAATCCAAAATCATCAGGACGCTCACTCTTCCACAAGTCCAAACTCAGTGGCTGCCCCAGCTTTACATACATTCCGGAGAAAGAAGCTTCTGCTCTTTCCGGAAGGATGGTGTTGATTTCCTTCACCTGATCAGCCAAGAGGGTTCCACCCTGCGGCTGCAGGTTGTCAATATCCGAGCAGGAAGCCAATGTCAATGCTGCGGCCGTGAATATTGTATATCTTAAGATTTTCATATTACTTCTCCTTTTTTTAGAATGTAAGTGTAATACCTCCGGTGATATTCCTCATTGCAGAGTATGAACCGCTGTTAAGACCCGATCCCGAAGTGAAACTGCCAAGCCCCATAGAGTAGCGTGGATCGACACCTTTACGGGCCGCAAACACTGCAAGATTATCGCCAGTAACGTAAATACGGAGACTCTCGATTTTAATGGAATTTGTCCATTTCTTAGGGAACGTATATCCAAGAGTAACATTATTTATGCTCAGATAATTTGAGCTGATAAGATACTTGTCGATAGCGGATTGACCTTCAGCTGTGCTGCCGTCAAGACGAGGTATATCGGTGTCGGTGTTTTCAGGTGTCCATGCTTTCAGAGCATCTTTGTGCCATGCCATGCCGGCACCTGAAGATGTATGCATAAGTGCCTGATATGTACCGTCATAGTACCTTCCTCCCAATTGATAAGACAGCTGCACAGAAAAATCAAAGCCAAAAGCATTCAATGAAGTACCGATTCCGCCGTAGAGTTTAGGAAGAACGGTGCCGCACTCCATCTGAGTTGCCTTATCGAAATTTGTAGTAGTCTGTATTGTCTCATTTCCATCTTTGTCAGTAACGGTCTGGTAATACATTGACTTACCCGTTTCCTTATCGATACCGGCAAATTTGTACATATATGCGTCATACAGAGAACCGCCGATTTTATAGATAAAGTTACTTCCTTTGATGCCTTCCTCTGAAACGCTGTCATCCAAAGAAAGAATCTTGTTCTTATAGTGGCTGAAGTTGGCATTCCATTTCCAGGACACGTTCTTGGTATTGATAATCTTGCCGTCGAGAGATATTTCCGCACCATAGTTTCTGATAGAACCTACGTTGACCGGATAAGAACCTGTAGGGTTACCCGCAGAAAGCGGCACGTCCTTATTATAAAGGAGATCCGAGGTCTTGCGGTTGAAGTATTCAACGGTACCGTTCAGATAGCCATTGAAGAGTTCGAAGTCAAAACCTATGTTAAAGGAGTGAGAAGACTCCCAAGTAAGTTCTTCATTACCCTTGTATGAGAGGGACAATGAGTATTCTTTGGTCTCTTCATTATATGAGTGTTTATACTGATCTGAATAAGGGAAGTATGAACCAAGGTCGTCATTTCCTTGAATACCGTAACTAGCCTTGAATTTCAGCATGTTGACCCATGACGCATCACTCATGAAAGACTCCTTGGAGATAAGCCATGCAGCACCTACGCTGCCGAAGTTACCCCAACGGTGCCCCGGTGCGAAACGGGAAGAAGCGTCACGTCTGTAAGATGCGCTGAGGAAATAACGTCCGTCATAATCGTACTGCGCACGCGACAGAATTCCTTCAGTCATATAATCAGCAGTTGATGAATTGACTTTACGATTTTTGGTGCCGTCAGCATTGTTCAACTCCCCGATGAGCGGGCTGAAGAGATGGTCATTCGAACCAGAGAAAGACTGAGATTTGAGTTTGTACATTTCAAATCCGGCAAGAATATTGAAATTATGCCTGCTTCCTCCGAAATCCGTCTTATATTCAGCAAGATACTGAGTATTGACAGTGAACAATCTGGCGTTTGACACATATACCGCACCATCAACGGAGCTTGAAGAGCCAAATGGACTGTAAAGAGTATTCGCTCTGGAATTATCGCTCATGAAACCGATATTTGCAGTCAGTGAGAGACCTTTCACAGGGGTTATAACGCCACCGATCTTACCGGTCAGCACATCATTGTAGATTTTTCTCTTGTCCACCTCGTTGTCACGTACTGCATTTCCGACGAATGCAGGACGATTGAAATTGGTCTGATTCGCATCATATACGGTGCGGCCATCCTGTTTCATAATCTCGTGAGTTTCAGCATCACGGACATAGAGAGGATAAATAGGAGCCATCATGTTCACGATATAGAACACGTTGCCGGAAGAACCAAAGGTTGATGAGTAACCGGCGACCTGAGAGTCTGAGTGGGTAAAACTAAGATTGGTCGTGAACTTCAGCCATTTCTTAGCCTGATAGTCAGTATTGACACGTGCAGTATAGCGTTTGAATCCGGAATTGCTTACAATACCTCCGTCATTCAAGTAACCGATGCTTCCGAAATACGAGAAGCGGTCTTTCGATCCTGATACTGAAAGGTTGTATTCCTGACGGAAGGAGCTGTGATATACTTCGTCATACCAATCGTCCGGTGTATACCAATATTTGCCGTCAGAATATCCCAATGTCGCATTAGGATTCAACTTGAAGTTGGTACCGATAAGCTTTTCTCCGTCCGGAACAGTGTACACAAGATATCCGAGACCACCATTGCCCTTGTCAAGAAGATACTTGTCAGCATATGCATAGGCCTCCGCCGTGGTCTTGCCTGCATAAATCTGAGAATTGTACATCATCCGGTAATGTGTCTCATAATACTGGCCAGGGTCAGTAATAACGTCATACTGAGGGATGAGACGTGAGTTCGATCCGAATCTCGCATCGAATTTAATGACCGCGTCACCGGCTTTGGCTTTCTTTGTGGTGATGAGAACGACACCATTCGCACCACGGGCTCCATAAATAGCACTCGCAGCAGCATCCTTGAGGACTGACATTGACTCGACATCATTAGGGTTGATGCCTGAAATAGAGCCGTCATACGGCATTCCGTCCACGATATACAGAGGCTTACTGCTAGCGCTCATGGAGCCGATACCACGAATTCGGATGGCGCCTCCATTATCGGTAGGGTCTCCGGAAGACGAAATGACCTGCACGCCGGGAGTCGTTCCTGCCAATGCTGTCGTCACATTGGTAGCCACACGATTCTCAATGGTTTCTGATTTGACCATGGCGGCAGAACCGGTGAAGGAACTCTTGGTAGCAGTACCATAAGCTACGACTATAGTTTCATCCAGAAGTTCCTTATCGGATTCCAGTCTGGCATTTAATTCAGCCTTGTCACCGACTGTAATTTCTACTGTATTATATCCGATAGAGGAAAACACGAGGATTTCACCTTTATTGGCAGAAATGGAGTACGATCCATCAGCATCCGTGCTGACACCATTCATTGTACCTTTTACTATGACAGACGCGAATGGGATTCCTTCTCCAGTGCCTGCATCCGTAACAACACCCGACACTTTAAGGCCCTGGGCATTCATTGCCACAGAAAGTCCAAGCATCAAGGCTGCCGTGAAAAGAAGACAAATCTTTCTCATAAGCATTATTGATTAGTTTAACATATTGTTTCCACATTCATGTACATCCGCAGCGCTTACAGCACTTACTAGAGGACGTGTATCAAATGCGATTTCTGCAAACATAAAAAATACATTTTTAAAATGCAACATAGTGTAACTTTTCGTAATTGTGTGTAGTTGCTTAAGTTATAACGATTAATAAAATGCAGATTTTTAGCAGATTCTCAATTTTATTTACAATTTTTAATTAAATCTGGCTTAAAAACTATCAAATTAAAACGAATAAAATTTTTAATTTTTCACATAAAATATCCAAAAAACGACATTTCGTGGCCAAGAAACGGCAATTTTTATGTGAAATCAATGATATTTTCTTATACCCTTCTGGCAAATTGTCTATTGCCGACATGATTTCCTCATACTGAATTGATTGCTGGTAAGCACTATCATTTTCTAATATGGTACTAAATTCTTCCTCTATTTCAGACAAGGAAATAAAATCGTATCTCTTACCTTTATCCAGATATTTCAAGGCAAGGTCGTCAACGACAGCCTTGTCCTCTCTTAGAATATTGATGCATATCCCTTTCATCTTAGGATAATACATCTGGTATGATGTTGTTATATTTGAAGCCATGGGCGAATTGTTTCGTACTATCTATTTTGATATAGATACGCCAAAGGCTTGACGACTGCACGAAAAATAGTTAAAGAATAAAAACACACATCACTTTAAGGCGTTTATTTTGGAACAGACACTTTGTACATGGTCAAGTCCATACAACATTGAACGAGAATCGATTCCCATCCAAGAGAATAAAGTTTGTATTTTCTGATATTCGTTGACGATGTAGCTTGTGTCTATTTCTGATGCATGAAGTCTGAAACAGATTGGCTCATGGTGAGCAATCCTATTTCTCAGACTGTTTACCTTATCAAGTTCATTGAAGATGTAGGTGTTATTGTACTGAATAGCTGCCGATGAGCGAGGCTTATTAGGAAAAGCCCTTAATAAACATTGTCCTGTCGCACGATACTGTAGTGAAGAGTACATATATTTCCAAACCCCAAATTCCATTTCGGCAATTAGTTTGGAATGAGAATAGATGCCTTGCCTATTCAAACGGTTGTATGCCTTTTCTATGATTTTTCTTGTTTCATTCATGCGCCCATTGGAGAACATCCCATTGTCTTGGACAGAATCTTTCAACCAATCCTCTCCCAAGGTCGGCACCAAAAGATTGTCTATCGCATTACGCAAAGCCACCTCAAAACAACTGACTATGGTGAACATTTCCTGCGACAAGCGCAAGTTGTAACGATACAAAGCCATAGCCTTGCGAGTGTCACCATTCGCAGCATCTTTGTATCTCTGCATTCGTTTGGCAGACAAAATTCGCTCAAATTCTAAATATTCCATAAATATTTTGTTCGTTTACTTGGTTGCAACAAGAAAAAACACTATCTTTGTAGCGTTGATTCCCGGTAGCCTCTGATTCGTCAAGCTATCGGGTCTTGTTTTTATATACTTTTTGCTTACAAAAATACATTATTTTCTGCGATTATGTTTATGCCACATTATATAATTACAGAAATTTAACCGTAAAATTTAAATAAGATTATCGGCATTTCACGTAATTGTTGTATTTTTTGCAAACGAATGGCTTTCAAAAACGATAATTGTAAAAAAATCCGGCGTAATTTTTCACCAAATCCGGATTCTCCAGCAGCATATCGTGGAAATGACCATCTGGAGAAACCACGTGACGGCAGAAGCCCCGGCGGCGGTGGTGCCTCTGGAGGCATGGTCGCCCATGACCTTGTGAATGGGTGTCAGGCGACAGCCTGACGGGATGAGCGCAGCGAACCTCCAGAGGCACCACCGCCGCCGGGGCGCGTCAACACACGACGCGTTCAGCGTCTGCAGGGGTACCACCAAAAACCGCCAGGCGTGACGCGTCACCACGCTCCATGTTCATAGCAAACGGTTCCAAGAAAACGTTTTAGATGGTACAAAACGTGAATATTATGACACTTGGTCCCGGAAAAACGTTTTAGGCGGTACCAAATCTTGGTAGCAGTAAGATAAACATGCAAACCGGTGGGGCGTGGCTGGCGAGACCAGCAGGGGCGGCAGTCGGGGGTGACAGGGACCGGTGGACGTGACGGGCTGGCGGGACGCGGCCACGCTCGGTTTATGGAGACATTGATTTTCAATGAGTTATAAAACGCAGCGTGGAAACGCAGCCAAAAAAAGCCCACGTTTCCACGCTACTATTATAAAAACATCTGATTATCAGCAAGTTACATATTACCCCGTGGCCGCGTCCCGCCAAACAAATTTACTTCTCCTGATCCGAGGCGAAGAACTTGTATTGGAAAAGAATCACTTCGAGCGTTTCAAAAACAGATATTTAATAAAATCGTTGGCGTTTAGAAGAAAACACTATACCTTTGCAGACGAACAAGAACCAAAAATATAATAAAAAGGTTTCAAAAATATGGCACAAACATCAAGCCAAAGCACTGTAAATAAGATAGAAATGAGGCTTAGGGGAAAAGGACGTGGTTCGATAGTCTTCCAACAAGACTATGCAGACTGCGGAACACCATCAGCCGTGAAGTCAACATTCCATCGGATGTACACCGACGGAATGTTGGTGCGGCTGGCTCATGGTATCTATTATTACCCCAAAGAGGACAAGGAATATGGACTTGGAATTATCTATCCGTCTATTGAAGACATTGCCCAGGCTATAGCCAGACGAGACAAGGCGAAGATTGTACCGATGGGAGCATATGCCTTGAATCGTCTCGGATTGTCCACGCAGATGCCCATGAATGTCGTGTTCCTGACCAACGGCGCACCACGTAAGATAAAGATCGGAAACGGGCACGGCATCCTGTTCAAGCATTCTTCTTCGGGCAAGAACTTTGCTTATAAATCAGAGCTGATGATGCTTGTTGTAACAGCCATGCGCACCATAGGCGAAGAAAAAATAACCGAGGAGGAACGCAACATGCTTGTCGAGCACACAAGGAATGTAAGCGACAACGATTTTAACCATGATATTAAACTTGCCCCTGCATGGGTGCGCAAAATACTGATTGCACGATGAAATTCATAGACATACCAGAAGATAGACAACGTGAAGCTATCAATACCGTGGCGTTGCAGACCGGATTGCCGCCGTCAAGTATCGAAAAGGACTGGTGGGTAACGCAGGTATTGAAAACCCTTCATACTTTGCCCTATGCAGAACATATTGCTTTCAAAGGAGGTACAAGTCTCAGCAAATGCTGGAACTTGATAGCCAGATTCTCCGAAGACGTGGATATCGCACTCAGCAGAGAATTCCTTGGCTTTGGCGGTGAATTGTCGAAGACTCAAATCAGCAACAGACTGCGTCGAGCTGCCTGTTCTTTCGTAAGAGAGAAGATGCAGTACGATGTGAAGAATGCTTTAGTGGATTTGGGTGTACGGGCAGATGCCTTTAGTGTGGATGTTGTAATCACACCAGTCACGACAACAGACCCAGAAGTGATAACAATAACCTATCATAGTTTGTATGAAGTATCACCATATATCAAGAATACGGTAAAGATAGAAATCAGCGGCAGATCGATGATGGAGCCTATTGAGAAAAAAGCAATCAACGCTGCTATTGACGCCCATTTCAGCAAAGCTCCATTTGCAGAAAAGCCATTTGAGGTGAACGTGTCATCCCCGAGCGTACTTTCCTTGAAAAGGTTTTCCTGTTGCATGAAGAGTTCAGGAAGAGCGAGGTCAGAGTGGAGCGTATGTCTCGCCATATATATGATTTGGCAATGATGATGGATTCTGAAAACAAAATTGCTGACCGTGCAATCCACAACGAAGCCCTGTATAAGGCGGTACTTGAACATCGCAGAAAGTTCATCGGACTTAAGGGCTTCAACTATGATGAGCTATATCCTGCCACATTATGTATCGTGCCAAACAATGATATTGCAAGACTATGGCAAGATGACTACAAGTTCATGTGTGAGCACATGATTTTCGGGCAAGCGCCTTCTTTTGAGGAACTGATAAGCAAGTTGTCAACGCTCAATGACCGAATTAGACAATTAAATTACCGTAAGGCATGAACCTAAACGAACTCGTCGAAGATCTCGGAATCAACTTTAACAAAGTTGCTGCGATTAGTGACAAAATCGAGATTAATCGCAACTAATCAGAACAAAATCGAAACACGTGCCTCACCGGAGGCTTACATAAAATACGTGAGTTTTCAAGAAAAAAGCGCCCGCCGGGACGCGTCCACGCTCGGTTTATGGAGACATTGATTTTCAATGAGTTATAAAACGCAGCGTGGAAACGCAGCAAAAAAAAGCCCACGTTTCCACGCTACTATTATAAAAACATTTGATTATCAATGTGTTACATATCACCCACCGTGGCCGCGTCCCGCCAAAAACTTATCCCCTCATTTTCAATTCCTGGCAAAGTGCGACAGGGCCAAGATGCCAAAACTTGGTATTCTCGTTTTCCAAACGACGGTAAGTCTCTGAACGGTACACCTTCTTTATAGCGGCGACCACACTGATGTCTTCTGTTTCAGAAACAATGTCCGCCATACGACTGACCTTGGACGGCAGGAACAAATGAAGATTCTCTTGAGTTACATTCAAATTCATAAACTAACCTCCTCCGCCTTTGAAAATGTAAGAAATCCAAGTGAACGACTCGTGTGAAAGAGATATTGATCAACCAGCTTGTACGTTTTGAGTTCTCGAATAAGCGACTGTTTGTCAAGCACACCGCCCTCATAAAGAGCAAAAGCTGCATAAACTCGATCATTTGCTACAGGACCATAGACGATATCATAGTCATGTTTAAAACCTACTTGAGTTCTATTTGCCATAACAAAATCCAGCCAGTCTTCAGACGGATAATTGAAAATCAAAGACTTGATTTTGTTAAGAACCTCAACATCAAAATCATAGATATTGACAAATCCCTTCTCGGTTCCATATTCATTCATTCTTCGGCGCACCCATGCTTCAGCCTGTTCAAATGAAGTAGTAGTATAAAAACCATATCCATAGTCCAACGTGCGATTTGGGATACGGATTTCAGGAACTTCAACTATTTCCAAACTTCCGTGATACAGCTTCATATTATTTGTTTTTTCTGAGGTTAATGAAATTGTCGATGTCGGCCAGAATCCACTGCCGGCTTTGGGTGTGCAATGGCTCATAGAACTCGCACAAATAGTCAAGAACTCCATATTTATCGAGTTCCTGCATCGCTTCTGTGCCAGTCATACCTTTCTCGTTCTTGTATTGTTCAATGCAGAAAGAGACAAAGTACGCGATGTCCAATTTCTTCTTGTCCATAGCAGAAATGTCTAAACCATTATGGGCAAAAATAGCATCTTTACAGCAGACCCACAAACATCTCTCCGGAAAATCCAAATTTACTTCTCCTGATCCGAGGCGAAGAACTTGTATTGGAAGAGGATGAGGTAGAAGGCTCCGACGGTGACGCAGCTGTCTGCGAAGTTGAAGACAGGTTCGAAGAAGCGGAACGGATGGCCGCCGATGAACGGGAGCCAGGACGGCCAGGTGGTGTCGATCAGAGG
>Ga0129311_1000200_pt1 | contig 55497 bp, 47 predicted proteins | sample Go1ome_FD_94435 | JGI IMG/M metagenome (GOLD analysis project Ga0129311, IMG submission 94435) | Western lowland gorrila individual fecal microbial communities from Wisconsin, USA - Go1022B metagenome | ecosystem: Host-associated > Mammals > Digestive system > Large intestine > Fecal | place...
ACGCAGTGAAGCTGTTGGAATAAATGCGACTTTCTTATTTTCAATTTCTTCCTTTATCAGACTTCCTACACTTGAAAAGTGCGAACATAAAAATAGTTTCATCAATATTCTCCTTTATAAATTGCGATTTGTCTCGTACTTTTTTAAATAAATTATACCAGAAAATCATGGAGAAGTCTACCGTTTAGATAAGACCGCCCGGATATATTTGACTCGGGCGGTCTCTGTATCAATCATATATCAGCGCAAACTTCACAATAGCTTCTGCTTGTGCCTTGCAAGCGTTCATCTGACACACCCAATCCATTTGGTTGTCGGCTTTCCGTTATCCTTCCAGCCAGCGGATCAGCTCCGGCAGGGCGGTTTCAAACTTCACGCCGTACCAGTGGGCGGGGCTGCGTTCTGTGTTGGCAATGGCAAGGCTGACAAAATCGGCGGCAATTTTCGCCGCTTCCCAGGTAGGCTTCCCCTGCATCAGAGCACCGGTAAAGCAGGCGGCGAACATATCTCCGGTGCCGGAACGGCCTTTTCCGATTTTGGGATGGCTGTATCCCCGCTGGAAATTGCCCTGCCGCACCATGAACCCGGTCTGTCCCGGCCCTTCTCCCACGCCGGTCAGAACCACACAGGGATGCTCCAGACCGTCCAGCAGGGCGTTTACATAGCCCTCCTCCAGGACTTCCCGGTAGTCCAGGCCGGAAAACAGAGCCGCTTCCGTAATGTTCGGCAAAATCACGTCTGCCCTGCGGCACAGATTCTGCATAGCCAGGGCATATTCCGCAGTCAGGCCGGCGTAGCGCTTGCCGTGATCTGCCAGGGCAGGATCCACAATGGAGATTCCCCCGGGAGCCAGCAGGGCATCCAGGATCTGTCCTGCGGTTTCCACCGCAGAAATGCTGCCCAAATAGCCCACCAGAACAGCATCAAAGGTAATGCCGTTTTCCTGCCAGTGCCGCCACATAGGGGCTAAATGCTCCCCCAGCTGCACCACCGCAGGCTTCCCAAAGCCTCCGGTGTGGGTGGAGAAGACGGCTGTGGGGAGAATACAGGTCTCATGGCCGCAGGCAGACAGGATCGGCAGCGCCACCGTCATGGAGCATTGTCCCACACAGGAGATATCCTGAATGGTCAGAATTCGTTTGTAAGCCACTTAGTCCTCCACATCCTTGTCAATGCCCAGCTCCCGGGGCAGGAACCGGGGACATACGCTTTCCGTTGTGACGATCACCGAAGCCGCCAGCATAGAACCGATCCGGCAGGCCTCAGCCATGGTCTTTCCATAGGTCAGGCCAATGGCTACACCGGCGCAGAAGGAATCCCCGGCGCCGGTGGTGTCCTTGACCTCCACCTTCCTGGCCGGGCAGTAGCCTCTGTCTCCGTTTTTGTCTGCATAGACTGCCCCGGCCCCGCCCATGGTGACGATCATGCTGGGGATCTGGGCAGCCGCCACCCGCTCTGCCAGAATGTCCACCAGCTCCTGGGGACTTTTTCCGGAGAAATCGTCAAAGAACATCAGCCCCGCTTCCTGAAGATTGCACACAAAGCAGTCGGCAGATTTCAGGAAATCCCGGCGTTCCAGGGCAATACTCATATTGGCCACCACGCAGTAAACCTTTTTGTTGTGCTTCTGGGCCAGCTTGAACACCCGCTTGACGATCTCCTTGTCCATGTCGATCTCCACCACCACACTGTCGGCATCGGCAAAGATCTCGTCACCGTACTGGTCCAGCGTTTCCCCGATGGGCAGAAGATTGGGCCGTTTGGAAATAGAAGCCGCCACATCTCCGTCATTGTCAAAGATCGCCAGCCAGGTACCCATACCGTCCCGGGTCCGGCGGATGTACCGGGTGTTCACCCGGTGGTTGTGCAGCTTGCCGATCACATCCGCACCCTCGCCGCTTTCGTCCACCAGGCTGACAAAGGTGGGGCGAAGCTCACAGTTGGCAATGTCCTCTGCCACATTTCGTCCCACACCGCCGTGGACATGCTCCACCCGTCCGGCATTGCGCCCGGTGGGAATGAAATTCCCCTCCGGATAGCCCTTGATATCCACAAACACTGCACCGATAACCACAATTCCCATACTGGATCCTCCCCAAAATTTTTTTCATTATAGCATACCCCTTCTACATTTTGCAACAAAAAGCGCCGCCATAGGTTTTTGGAATTGTTTTATCGTCAAAAATTTAAAATTGGGAAAATAAATATATTGCAATGTGATCGAAAGAGGATTATAATAATTCCATCAAATAACAAACCCCATTTTATTTTATTGGAGGGTATTCCTATGTCAAACATTGTACGTCCCGCATCCATGGAGCGTATCACCACCCCTGAGCTGGCTCAGAAGTTCATCGACGAACAGGTCGCTGAGGTTCGGGCACAGGTCGGTGACAAGAAGGTGCTTCTTGCCCTGTCCGGCGGTGTGGATTCCAGCGTTGTGGCTGCCCTGCTGATCAAGGCCATTGGCAAGCAGCTGGTCTGTGTCCATGTCAACCACGGTCTGCTGCGCAAGGGCGAGCCGGAACAGGTCGTAAAGGTCTTCCGGGATGAGATGGATGCCAACCTGATCTATGTGGATGCCGTTGACCGCTTCCTGGACAAGCTGGCCGGTGTCAGCGATCCCGAGACCAAGCGTAAGATCATCGGCAAGGAGTTCATTGAGGTTTTCAATGACGAAGCCAAGAAGCTGGAAGGCATTGACTTCCTGGCACAGGGCACCATCTACCCCGACATTCTGGAGTCCGACGGTGTCAAGGCACACCACAATGTGGGCGGTCTGCCCGAGGGCATGAAGTTTGAGCTGGTGGAGCCTGTGAAGCTGCTGTACAAGGACGAAGTCCGTGTGGTCGGCGAAGCTCTGGGTCTGCCCCATGGCATGGTTTACCGTCAGCCCTTCCCCGGCCCCGGCCTGGGTGTTCGCTGCCTGGGTGCCATCACCCGGGATCGTCTGGAGGCCCTGCGGGAAGCCGATGCCATCCTGCGGGAAGAGTTCGAGAAGAACGGCCTGGGCGGCAAGGTTTGGCAGTACTTCATCGCCGTGCCCGATATGAAGAGCGTCGGCGTCAGAGACAGCAAGCGCTACGAAGGCTGGCCCGCCATCATCCGCGCCGTGAACACCACCGATGCCATGACCGCCACCATCGAAGAAGTCCCCTACCCCCTGCTGCACCACATCACCAACCGCATCACCCACGAAGTCGAAGGCATCAACCGCGTCCTGATGGACCTGACCCCCAAGCCCGTGGGTACCATTGAGTGGGAATAAATCACAAAAGCCCAAAAGTTCAGGAATTCCAACGGCTTTTTGATTTTGCCCGTTCCTTCTGATAAGATTTTGATAAGATTCTACGGAGACGCAGTTATTCCGCATTGCCAGTGGCTTGTGAGTAAGGAGTAATCGCTCCTAGCCCACGAGCTCCCCATATTATCGTTTAAGCCCGTACTGATTGGATGTCAGTACGGGCTTTTGCTATGCTCAGATATCTTCCAGATAATTTTTGAATGCGCCGACAAGCATATCACTGAGTCCCTGCGACGGCACTTTTGCCCAACGCTGGATGGTATCCCATGCTGGAACGGTGTAACGCCAATGCTCATGTTGCTCTTTGGTGATTTCGCCGTTGCGAAGCTTGGCCGATCTATAATGCGCCAGTGGAACATGTCAATTTGATCCCCAACGGCGACCCAGCGAAATATCTGAGAGACGTAACAGAATATGTCGGTTGACAGTTAACCACATTATCTCCCGTGAGAGCACAACGCTCTCATTATTTGGTAGCATAGATATGGCATCGCAACATCTTGCGTATAATAGTGAAAAAGTTGCTATAACACATTGACATTTTAATTAATTGGAAATATAGTATAGGTAAAGGGCGTTGTCAAAAAGTCGCAGCAATAATGGCTCGCCAAATGCGAAGTACCAAATGGGGTATTACTATGAGAATCAGCTATAAGAAATTATGGATATTACTAATACAGCAGGATGTTAGCCCAGCCACTATGCGAAAGGATCTAAACATAGCTACCGGAACAATGACAAAACTGCGTCGCAATGAAGAGGTTGCTCTTTCTGTATTGCTGCGTATCTGTGAATACTTAAAATGTAATATCGGAGATATATGCGATGCTGTTCCTATAGATTTTGATGGGATTTGATTAAAAACGAAATTGGAGAGATAGAAATGAGATATTGCATAAATTGCGGTAAAGAACTCATGGAAGATGCAAGATTCTGCGCTTACTGTGGAACCGCTGTGAATGGGGATACAGCAGAGAAACGTAGAATGGTTTATGAAGGCGACATTCACAAATGTCCAAACTGTGGTGAAGTTGTGGAAGCATTTACAACCAACTGTCCCATATGTGGGTTCGAATTCCGTAACACACAAGCAACGAATGCAGTTAAGGAATTGGCACAGAAATTAGAAAAAATTGAAAATAGCCGTACATCTAAGCAATCAGGTTGGCTAAGCTGCCTTGATAGTGCATACCGCATCAACGAGACAGATCAAAAAAAGATCTCACTGATACAAAATTTTGCAATACCAAACGCAAAAGAAGATTTATTTGAGTTTATGGTTTTGGCGTCATCCAATATAAATCTTCAAAGATATGCAAATTCTGCTACACTTTCCGCATCAGAACGTGCCGTATCAGATGCTTGGCATTCTAAGTTTGAACAATCTTACAAAAAAGCGAAATTGTGCATTAACGACACATATGAATTTGAAAAGATCAAGAATATTTTCACAGAGAAGCAAAAGGAGATTAGACGGGCTAAAAGGCACCAATACTCGATTCCGATAATGATAATAGGATTGCCCATTGCACTTATTTGTATTCTCGTTGTGTGGCTTGAGAGTTCCGAGTGTACAGATGCAATTCAAAAAGAAAACGACCGTTTAAACATACTTGCTTCAGAAGTCTATGAAGCAATTGAAGCGAAGAATTTTGATATTGCTAAGGCAAAAACCGCCAATCTAGTTTACACAGGCCCCAATACAACTAGCGGAAAACAGTCAGCTAAGAAATGGGAGAATACGAGAAATGAATTGGCAACAATTATAGAGAATGCTGAAAAAGCTTATAAATCTAACGGTGGTACGACATTGCCAACACATATCAACTCACCTTCTATAAACGCTGATGATGACATAGATCAATCAAAAGAATTTAATCAAGTACCTGATGATTTTTGCAATGGCTATTCCAAAGCTACTTTTTCTGACTACGATTCCCCTTTGGAAGAAAATGGTTTGGGTGGTTCAAGAATTTATCTTACAGGCACATTGAAAGAAGTTGAAATATTCAATGCAGATGGTTTTAACTGTATCGTGGGTCACTTCACTGACGATGAGGAGAATATGTGGGTACTCCTATTAAATGCGATTCCGCTCGTTGAGAAAACACATTATGATATCGCAGTTGGAGAGAGGATTTGTTGCACAGGCGTTTATAATGGGTATTTTGAGGATTCTAAAATACCTATGGTGGTTGTGAATGAAATATTTGTTTTCAAAGACGGAATGAGACTGAACGGTATGCAAAAGATACTGGATACGCAATAAAAATTATGGAATCACTTGAACAGACATAATATAAGGATGTGTTACTATGCAATTGTTCAACAAAGGCAACAGGAAAAGCAGCATCATGGATGTCATTCGTTGTGATGAGCCGTCATATTTAATATGGAAATGGCATCCTGCCGGATCACAGCCAGGCAATAATAATCGAGAAAACGCTATTCGCTGGGGATCTTCATTACGTGTAAAAAATGGTGAAGTTGCAGTTTTTGTCTACAAACAAAGTAATGGCATTATGGAGGATTTTATTGTTGGACCTTATGACCAAACAATAAAAACAGCAAACTTTCCCATGCTTGCAAGTATTGTCGGATTGGCATACGATGGGAAAACTCCGTTTCAAGCAGAGGTCTATTTCATTAATCTTGCACAAATCATTCAGATACCATTTGGTGTACCCTATTTTGATGTATATGACCCACGCTTCACAGATTTTGGCGTTCCCATTGCTGTGCGCGGAACAATAAGTTTCGGCATTACCGATTACAGAGCGTTTGTAAAGCTTCATCGCCTGAACAGCTTTAACTTAGGTGATTTTCAGCGTCAGGTTCGAGATGTTGTTATTCGCTATGTAAAGGATACTGTTGCAAACGCTCCTGCCGCCAACAACATTCCGGTCATTCAAATTGAGAGCAAAATAGCTCAGATTAATGATATCATGGAATATAATATCCGCGAACGCCTTTGTGAAGATTTTGGTGTCACTGTTCACGGAGTAGACATTGGTGCGATTGAAATCGACAAATCCAGTGACAGCTACCATCAGTTAATGGGTGTAACCGCAGACTTGACCAGTGCAACAGTAAAAGCCGAAGCGGAAGCCAGAATTCGAGACATTGCAGCAAAGCAGCGAATTGAGGCCGAAAACTACGCAGAGTCTCTACGCATGCAACGGGAAGAACAACAATACGCCCAGCGTATGCACACACGCACCACAAACATGAGTGCATATCAAGTAGAAAAACAGGCGGAAGTTGGCGTAGCCGGAGCAAATGCCTTGGGTCACATGGGAGAAAACGGTGCGGGCAATGTCGACATGGGCGGCAGTGGTATGGGCTTTAATCCAGCTGCCATGATGGCCAGCATGGCTGTCGGCGGTGTGGTTGGGCAGAATATCGCCGGGGCAATGGACAATATCATGAATAGCACGAAGCAAACCGCTTCTAGTGATGTGCCACCTCCTGTTCGTGTTTCCATGTACTACATAGCTGTGAACGGACAAGCAACAGGTCCATTTGAGTTGAATTCTCTTCAGCAGATGTCCGCCTCCGGCAAACTTACAGCAGAAACCTTGGTATGGAAGCAAGGCATGGCACAATGGGAAAAAGCTGGGACTGTCGAAGAATTAAAGGTTATTTTGGAAAATATAATGCCGCCAATCCCTTCTCAGTCGTAATCTTGAAGTAGTAACAGGAGAAAGTATGGGAATTCTATATATAATAGGGAATGGCTTCGATTTGCACTTTGGATTGAAAACAAAAACGGAACATTTCTTGGAGTGCCTAAAGAATCAGCCACTGTACAATGAGGTGAGTAATGCACTCGATGTATTATCTTATTATGGTATCAATTGGAATGAATACGAACAGGCCTTAAGTTATATAGATTTAGATGAACTTGAGTTTCAAAATGAGATTCAGCCAGACTATCTCTCGGATAGAGAATCGGATCGTGATAATGGTATTTGCAACATGCAGATGTATGTGGATAGTATTAGTGAAGCACTATATACTGCTTTGGAACAAATGACTGCGAACGCCGATGCTGAGGTTCGGAAACTGAGTGCTAAAATAGGCAAGACAACTCTATTCCAAAGTGGGGATGCTATATTAACATTCAACTACACATCAACAGTTGAACATCTCTTTACCGTACCGAAAAATGTGCCTATATTTCACATACACGGATTCTATTCGGCCAATAGCAAACTGATATTCGGATATAAAAGCAACGCAAATGGTTATACAGCAAATTGGAGCGAAGCTGATGATTACTATATAGCACGGCAGAGAGAAACAGTTTATGAATTCTATGAAAAATGGAGAAAGCACCTCAAAATTGAGGAGCTACGTTCCTTTTTGCAAAACTGTAAAAGCGTTGACAGAGTGGTCGTTTTAGGACATTCTATGGGTGCTGTGGATGCAAAATATATGGAACTAATCGAAGAATGCCTACACCCCATGAGCTGGGAAATATCATATCATGAGACAGAAGATAAAAGAAAGAAAAGAATGCAAGAATACTCATTTGATGACAAGATTGAATTTGTAACAATAGAAAAATTAATTAGTAGGCCATCAGTTTAATTCTGATACCAGCTACTTGCCATGGTGCTTACCACCGCTGATAAGATTTTGACAAGCATCCATTGTAAATCTTAGATAATATGGAGAATCAAAATTTTCAAAAGAACAAGTCGAATGCTCCCTAAGCAGAATACGTTAAGTTATGAGTTCCTGCATTGATTTAGAATAATTCCGAAAAGCTGCAAAGTACCTGAAATGCTGACGCTTTGCGTTCTGGAATTACTTCACGACAAAAAACTGAAATGTTTCAGACCATCCAATAAGAAAGAGCTATCTGACCCCAATGGAAAGTCAGATAGCTCTTTTGTTTTCCCTTATTTGATGTCGATCCAAATGCCGATATCCCGCATTTGGGAGTCTGGAATGGATTTATAGAATCGCTGCGCTTCTTCATTGCTGGCGGTCAGGGCGATCAGGGTGTCTATATGTTGCTCTTTTAAGGTGTCCCGCAATGCAGACAGGAGCTTTTGTGCCACGCCTTTATGGCGGCAGCTTTTTAGGACGCAGATCCAGTCCAGATAGGCTTTTATGGAGCCGTCAAAGTGCGAGGGGATCAGGACTGCATCAATTCGGCCTACCACACGGTCATTCTGATAAGCCAAAAAGGAAAGGGAATTGGAAAACCTGGTGTCCTCAAAGCTGGCTGTAACGCTTTTGGTATACGCCGCATCAATTTCCCAATTCCAAAAATTCTCTTCTGTGCGAAGTGCCTGTTCAAAGGCCAGGACATCCGGAATTCTCTGCCGGGTAAAGGGCTTGATGGTGATGATCTCCGCCTGCATACGGCTGCACCACTGGTACCATTTTTCTTCATAATCCTCCTCCGTGAGAATTCTCGAAAGCAGATCTTCCGGCGACAGGATATTTTGCTCCCGGCAGGCTGCGACACAGATACGGTACTGATCCCATGACAGTTCATCCGCATCCCAAACCAGCGGAACAGCATCCAGGCCAGCCCGCAATGCGGCTGCCGCTCTGGTATGTCCGTCTGTTATAACCGGTCGATTATCCAACATTTTAATAGGGATCGCATCAAAATTGGATAGATCTGCGGCATTAAACCAACCTTCCACCGCTTTTAATTTCTTCTCCGAAATATAAAGCTGCGAAGGCTGCAAGTCTTTCAGCTTGAATTCATGGATTTGCAAAATACTTCCCTCCCCTATGGATCACGCTTGTCTGCATCCAGCATTTTCATTATATATGCTGCTTGTCAAATAGTCAAATGCTTCTCGATTGCAATGGATCACGGCGGCCCCCTGTATCCTGAAAATGAAAGAACCTCTGCCGCAATCCGATGCAGCAGAGGTTTCTTATGTCTATGAATCCTGGCTCCTGTTCTACCGCTTGCCTATGCAGGCGCAAAAAGGGTGCGGTATGCTGCACGGGGTTCCAAAAAGCTTATGAAAGGATTCTGCCACCCTCCGAAAGGCGCTTCCATCCTTCAGATCCCTGCACAGCGAGGCTTTCCGTTCTCGTCACCCATCACTCATCCAGAAAATAGGCACCGGTGAAGCCATTGAACCAGTCGCTGATGTGGGGGCGGAATTGGGGTGGCAGGTCATCTGGATATGGAGGAGCCAGCACTTCCACGCCCCAATAGGGGATCAGTGTGGTCTTTCCGTCTGCACACAAGGGAAGATAGCCTAGCTTCAACTGTGAGGTGTAATAGGACTCCTGTGGGTAAAAGCGGTTTTGCACCACCTTCCCCATGCCCTCAATGGCTTGTTCTGGGGTGATCAGGGGACGGGCTTCCCCTACGGATGCCAGTGTGCGCAAATTCAGGCAAGTGATGCGCGCAACGCCTTCTCGGGTGATCAGCATCACAGCTTCGGGGGGTATTATAATGCCGTAGGTGTGGCTTACACTTTCTGGAGCGGTCACGGGGATGCCGTTAAATGTAAAGGAAAAGCGGAGATAATAGGCATCATGGGCATCCGTCAATTCAGGCAGCATGTGGAATTTTCCAAGTGCGCTATAATCAGGGTCATCCAGCAATACCTGCTGATAGGCATTGATCTCTGGGCCAGTGAGGGCGGCAAAGATATCGACTACCGGCTCATAGCCCACATTCATCTGCTTCAATACATCCTTTGCCTTTTGAAGGGCCTCCTCAGGGGACATAAAATCCAGAGTATGCACAGCATCCTCCGGGTGATCCTCAGCCCAGAATGTCAGCAGATCCTCTATTTCCCATAAATCGTCATCTTCATAGCCTCCTCGGGAGCCGATGAAATAATTTTCTGAGAATGCCAGACGGCTGCCCTGCTCTGTGGTCACAATACGTTTGAATTGCCTACTTTCCACCATTTCCACCGTCCGCTGGGAGGTGTCTTCCGGAATCAGGATGGACAGCAGCTGCTCTGCCGTCAGACCCAGCGGTGCCATTTCCACAGGTGCGGCAGATGTAACCCCATGGGAAATGACATCGGCATCTACTTTGTAATTTTCCAGGGGCTGAAGCTGTAAATGCTCGGAAATTGGTTCTGTTTCTGTAGTGGCAGAGGTTTCTGCCACCTCTGCCGCCACTGTCACCTGGGTGGGGGCAGGCACTTCCTTTGCCCCACAGCCCCAAAGCATCAAGCAAGCCAGCAAAATGGGCAATAGCTTTTTCATGGTTCATTCCTCCTTACTTTGCCAGCACAGGGTACGGCCCAAAGGGCTGCCCCCACTGGATCACAAAATACAGATCTTCCGTGCCCACGGTTTTTTGTGCGGCAAGGGTCTGGGTATAGCTGCCATCGGCGTTCAGGGTCTGCCCGCTGCTGAAAGCCGGCAAACCGGGCAAGTATTCGCCGGATGCATCCGTCAGGCTCAGGCTGACAGACCGATTCTCGTAAAGCTTGTGCCAAGTGAAGGTTACATAATATCCAAGCTCTGTTTCTTCCACCTGAATATTGTCCATTTCAATGCCGGATTCCGTGATCCGTGGGTCGCAGCGGCTCGCCGTGGTTTCCTGAGCGGAGGCTTTGTTTTCCACTTCATATTCAAAGGTGACACGGGACGCCTCCCGCATCTGCATGGTTTTGGCGGTGCCGGACACATGGAGGAGCCCATCTGCGGGCATCTGTGCGGTAATGTAGTAATAAAGGTTGCCCTGGGGGTCACACCAGCCTTGGGACCCTTCACCATTGGTTCCCAGCCACACGCTGGCAAATACAGGCTCCTTTTTGATGGATTTCAGGTATTCGCCCACCGTCTGCCCCGCCGGACCCTCCAGTTCCAAGGACTGGATGCTGTCTGAGAGCATGGTGTAATCGGGCACCAGGAAATGGCTGCTGTCTCTGGGGGAAATTTTCACCCTTACATACAGCGCATTGCCGTCACAAAGGGTTTCTTCGATGATGTAGTCTGCGAAATCATTGCTGTGGGGCGTTGCCTGGGGGTTTTTCTCCACCAGCTGCTCCACCGCCTCGGTGTTTTCCATGCCAAATCGGGCTAGATACTCCCGCAGGCCGGGCATTTGGGCAACTGCCAATACGGACAATGGGATCACCGCTGCCAAGGCCGCCGCTGCCAGCAGTTTCGGCAGTGTCCGGGAAGGCTTGCGCTGCATGGCTCTGGCCTTTTGAAGCACTTCTTCCTTCAAATGGGTCGGTGCATGAATCTGTTCGTTGATGTTCTGATAATCAGCATAAATCATAAGTTTCCAGCTCCTTTCGCAAAATCGTTCTGGCCCGGGACAGGCGCACCCGAACGGTTGCCGCCGGGATTTTCAGGATTTTGGCAATATCCTCTGTCTTGCACCACTGGGCATAGTGCAGATGAAATACCATGCGGTATTTTTCCGGCAGACGGTTTACCGCATCCCACAGCTCTGTGTATTCCGATGTACGCCCGTCTGGAATTTCAGCCACTTCCTCCAGGGAGACCCAATTCCGGGTTTTCCGCTTTCGGCCGATATCCCGACATAAATTCATTGCCACACGCAATAGCCATGCCTTCATGTGCTCGGCATCCCATTCGTCTGCATCCTCCAGGAACAGACGAAGAAATGTTTCCTGGTAGACATCCTCCGCATCGTGGGTGTTCTGCAACCGGCACAAAGCAAGGCGGTATACGGCATCGCCATGTTGATCCATGGCCTGCGATAATCGTGCTTCCTGCAAGCGATCATCTCCTTTCATATACAACACGCGTGATGATCCCAAAATGTTTCATGGATTGGAAACTTTTCTCAGACTTTTCTCAGAACTTGACAAAAGGATCCCATTTATTCTATCACCGCTCCAGCTATCCCGCAACCATGCCCCTTCCCCAAACGCAAAGGAGCGAACTGACCGAGTCCGGTCAGTTCGCTCCTTTGGTATTTCTGTCTTCCGGAGATCCGCAAGTGTTCAAGGGGATCCCGGGTATGGGTTATTTTTTCAGCGCTTCTTCCCACTGGGCTTCCTTGAAGCCCACCAGGACAAAGTCCTCCGCCACCAGAAGGGGGCGCTTGACCAGCATACCGTCGGCGGCAAGCAGGCGCAGCATTTCCTCCCGGGTCATGTTGGGCAGCTTGTCCTTCAAGGCCATGGACTTGTACAGCAGTCCGCTGGTGTTGAAGAATTTTTTCGGCGGCAGACCACTGCGGTCAAGCCAGGCTGCCAGCTCGGCATAGGTGGGATTCTCCGTTTTGATGTCCCGGAGCACATAGGGGATCTGATTTTCATCCAGCCACTTTTTTGCCTTCTGGCAGGTGGTGCATTTGGGGTAACACACAAAAGTCATTGTTTCAACCTCCGATTCCAAGGAAGCTCTGATTAAATCGACAAGAGCTGAGAGCGAGAGATTTTGCTTCCAGGCAAGGTTCCAAAAGTGGAGGAATACTTTGTGTACCCGCAAGGGGTATGCCGCATCCGTAAGCCAGCTTACGCTGGCAACGGCTGCGCTATATTTCCCACTTTGGGAACCGCAGCATGGGGGCAAAAGATCCGCTCGCCAGCCGCCGACGATTTATTCAGAGTTTCCCTAAAGAAATGGTTTTGCTTTTGGCAGCCACGTTCTGTCCAAAAGTCTGCACGATCATTGTATCAGAATTTCCTCCACTGCGCAAGGCGCACAGTGCTATTCTGTGGGAACAGGGCAATCTCGCTTACAGCAGGTGCCGGAACAGGGGGATGAAAATGCGCAGCAGGTTTTGGAACACCTGCTTGAACAGGGAGAATGGCGGGGCTATGTATGCCGTTCCGGCTGTCTGGGTGCCATCCGGGGATATGGCGCTGCTCTGGCGGAGCATGGTGTCGGTCTGTTCCCGAAGGGTCTGATTCAGTTCGGGACTGTCTACCAGCAGCATCATTTCCGTGTCCAGATAGGCACTGCGCATATCCCAGTTGAAGGAGCCCAGAATGCTGATCCGGTCATCCACCAGCATCATCTTGGTGTGCATGGAAACATCTCCGTTCCACTGGTACACCGAGGCACCGGTTTTCAGAATGTTCTTTTTCTGATTGAGGAAATCCGTACAGCCCCAGGGATTTGCACCGCTCCAGGGGTCATTGGTGAGGATCTGCACCTGCCCGGCACTGTCTGCCACCTGTTTCAGGGCATCGTACATGGCGCTGTTGCAGATGATATAGGGGGTTTGCAGCAGGACGTTTTCTTTTCCGGAAGCCATCAGGGCTGTCAGGGTGTTCAGCAGAACCGGTTCTTTATTCTTTGCGCCGGGATCTCCCATCAGAATGGCAACACTGTTTGTTTGCATCGTTTCTGCCGGGTAGTCAATGGGCGTGACCTGTCCGGCATCCAAAATGGCCGACCAGCGGTCCCTCAGGGCTGCCGTGGCGGCTTTGACCCGGCTGTTTTCCGGATCTGCCCGAAATTCCCGGTTGGTATCCAGCGCCCATATCGTCTCAAAATAATCCAGCAGGTCCCGAACAGAGGCCGCTTCGGTGCCGCTGCCCTGCACCACCACATCCAGATCCATATTCTGCCGCGCTTTTCCTCCGGTGCCCAGGAATAGGTCGTTGGTATTTCTGCCTCCCATCAAGTAGGTCGAGCGGTCAATGATCAGATATTTGTCATGGCAGCGGTAGTTTGCCCGCCCCAGCCCTGTCAGGCTGATGGGATTATAGTATTGGACGGTGACATTCTCCTGGGCAGCCAGCGCCTGGAAAGCCCCACTGCCGCTGAGGCGCAGCTGGGAATTGATGCCGTCCAGGATCAACCGTACCTGAACCCCCCGGTCTGCTGCATCCAGCAGGGCAGCGATCACATCGGAACCGCTGTTGTCGGCACGAAAGTCAAAGGTCGATAGAATGATCTCCTCCTGGGCCTGCCGGATCATCCGCAAACGCCAGCGCAGGGCATCTTCATTGTTTTCGATCAGGCAGATCCGTTCCTGCTCACAGGTATGCAGTGCCAGCTGCCGGGGGCTTTTCTGATGAACGCCCAGCAGCGGCGGCACCAGTAGGCATACCAGCAGATAGATTCCAAGGCACCTGACGATTCCCAAGAGCAGCTTCTGAGGAGGGATGGAAAACGGTAATTTCATAGCTTTCTTCTCTTTCTTTGTCCGGTGATTCTGCAAAGCGCATCATCCCTGCGCCCTGTCATCCGGCTCAGCCGGGGCACTTTGGGGCTGCACCGGCTGGGGTGCGGGGGTATCCAGCCGCTGCGCAATGGACTCGTGGATCAACTGAGACAGCAGGGCCATCAAGGGGATGAAGAAGATCATACCCAGAACACCAAACAGTTTCCCGCCCAGCAGAACCGCCAGCAGCGTCCAGAAGGGAGACAGGCCCACACTGTTTCCCACCACATGGGGATAGATAAACTGGTTTTCCACAAACTGCGCTGCCTGATAGACGATCAGACACAGAAGGGCCTTGCCGGGATCGGACAGCAGGGTAAACAAAACACCCAGGGCGCAGGACAAAAATGCGCCGATATAGGGAACAAAGGCAAAGGCTGCGGTGAGCACCGCCGTCAGGCCGGCATAAGGAAGCCTTGCCACCGTAAAGGATACAAAGATCAGGCTGCCCAGGATCACCACCTCCACGCACTGGCCGGAGAGGAATTTGGCATAGGTGCTGTGCGCCAGCTTGGCAATGTGGCAGATCCGGTCTGCCACATTGGGCTTACAATAGGCGTACAGCGCCCGGCGGCTCTGGCTGCGCAGCTCCCGCCAGCCGATGAGCACATAGAAGGTGATCACCAGGGAGATGGAGGCATCGGCAATGGCCGATACGGTGGAGCCTGCCACATTGGCAACCGAGCCGAGCACCGTGTTCACGCCGCTGAAAACGCTCTTCAAAAGGCTCTGCCAATCGGAAGCGGCAAAATACTCCGACAGGCCGTCGGTGTTGATGCCGTATCCCTGGAGCAGGCTAGCCCAGTCCGGCCATTTGTCATGGATCAGCAGGGCAATGCTTCTCACCGATGCCGCCAGCTGGGGCACAGCGATCATCCCCAGAAGCACCACAATGGCGATTACGCATACCACCGTCAGCAGCAGGCTTATGCCGTCCAGCTGCCGGTCTGTTGCTTTGGGCAGGAAGCGTTTCAGGATCCGTGCCAGTCCCCGCATGGGAACACTTAACACAAAGGCCGTCAGAAGTCCGGCCAGCACCGGGGTCAGCAGATTCAGGCAGGTTTCCAATCCCTGAACCACACTGCCCAGATTGCTCAGGGCAGTGAACAGCACCACCCCGAAGGTGATAAGCAGAAGGGGCTTTTTATATGACTTATCCATAGAGATTCCTTTCCTCACGCCACTTCCGTGGCATCCTTCCATGTCCAGACGATCTGCGCCATCTCCTCCGGTGTTTCCCGGTAGCCCCGCAGGACCCAGGCATTCATAAGGCCGAACAGGCCGAAGGTGATGAACTGAATAAAATAATGGGTGCTGGCATCCGCCTGGGCAATGATGGGGACAGCCCCCTGCAAATAGAAATCCAGGATCACATCCTGGTGCCCCGTGGCATAGAGCAGCTCGAACACCGGCCGGATGGACAGGCAGAATTCAAACAGGGACTGGATGCTCTCCCGGCTGACCTGAGCAATGCCGTCACCGCCCCGCTCCTGAGAAAACCGCTTCCACAGGCAGAGAATCTTAAAAGAGAGTACCTCCTCCTTGCTTTTGAAATAGCGGAAATAGGTAGAGCGCCCCACATCCGCCCGGGCGGTCATGTCCTCGATGCTGATCTTTTCAAGGGGGGTATCCTCCATCATTTCCAGCAGAGCCGTGCCCATACATTCTTTTAGATAATCCGTGGTTGCCGTTGTCCTGCGCACAAAATGCCTCCTTACCCCATGACCCATGGGAACGCTAAAATGGTATCATGGTTTAATTGATACTATCGTTTCTTTTATACTAGCATTTGTTTGCAGGAATGTCAAGAGCATCGCAGTTTCCCGCTATGGAGAAGAAAAAAGCCAGTCCCATCGGCAAAAAAGGCAGGCTCCCAATTGGCAGGAGCCTGCAACGGTTTTTTATTGGTAGTCCACCACGTTTACCCAGGTGCGCAGGAATTCCTGCTGCTCCTTTTCGCATCTGTTCAGCCGGGCGGCTGCCACAATGGGCATCCACTTCTGAACATACTGCTTGGCGGTGTCGCTCTTCCGGCAGAACAGCTCCAGGTACTTTTCTGCCCCTTCCCGATCCCCTGCCATGCACATGGTCAGGTAGGTCTCCGCGGTATCCGAGGAGGCGTTGCCCTGGGCGGCATGGGACCAGTCCAGAATGTAGGGCACGCCCTCCGGGGTAATGATGATATTGGAGGGGCGCAGGTCGCCGTGGCACACCTTTTTGTGCTTGGGCAGACCCTCCAGCTGGGTGTGCAGATCGTACCGGGTGGTGGCATCCAGACCCGATGCGCTGATCTTGCGGTGCAGCTTGTCCTTGAGCATATTCAGCAGGGGGGCATTCTTGGCGTGGATGGTCAGCTGAATGTCCACCATCTGTGCCAGATAGGCATCCTTCTGCTCTGGATTCTCCTGGATCAGCTGGGCCAGGGTCTTGCCTTCGATAAACTGGGAAACAATGGCCCACTGACCGTCAATCATGGTAACACCCAGAATTTTGGGAACATTCAGTCCGGTTTCTTCAATTCTGGCCTGGTTCAGAGCCTCATTGAAAATATCCGCCTTGGAATATCCCGCCTCGAACAGCTTGACACACTTGTCGCCATCCCGGTAAATGACCTTGTTCTTTCTGCGCACAATGATGTTTTCCATGTTCCGCTCCACTCCTTACACTTCGTTATTGGTGCCGTAGTAGGCATTGAGATACATCTGCTTGATCTCCCGCATCAGGGGGTAACGGGGGTTTGCGCCGGTGCACTGGTCGTCAAAGGCCTGCTCCACCATGTCGTCCAGACGGTTCAGGAAATCTGTCTCGTCCACGCCGTAGTCCCGGATAGTGGCCTTGATGCCGATCTTCTGCTTCAGGTCGTTGACCATGGCGATCAGACCCTCCAGCTTTTCTTCATCGGTCTGACCCTTCACGCCCAGATAATCTGCCACCTCGGCGTATCGGGCCAGGGTGTGGGGATGGTCATACTGGGGGAAGGTGCCCATCTTGACAGGAACCTCGGCGGCATTGAACCGCAGAACCTGCTCAATCATCAGGGCATTGGCAACGCCATGGGGCAGATGGTGGAAGGCACCCAGCTTGTGGGCCATGGAGTGGCACACACCCAGGAATGCGTTGGCAAAGGCCATACCGGCCATGGTGGCTGCATTGGCCATCTTCTCCCGGGCCACAGGGTTGACAGGGCCGTTGTTATAGGCTTCCGGCAGGTACTGGAAGATCACCTTCAGGCTGCGCAGTGCCAGGGAATCGGTGTAATCCGTAGCCAGCATGGAGGCGTAGGCCTCCAGGGCATGGGTCACGGCATCAATGCCGGAGGCAGCGGTCAGTCCCTTGGGGGCATCCATCATCATGTCCGCATCCACAATGGCCATCTTGGGCATCAGCTCATAGTCCGCCAGAGGATACTTGACTCCGGTCTGCTCGTCGGTGATCACGGCAAAGGGGGTGACCTCAGAGCCGGTACCGGCGGTGGTGGGAACAGCGATGAAGTAAGCCTTCTGGCCCATCTTGGGGAAGGTGTACACACGCTTGCGGATATCGGAGAAGCGCATGGCCATATCCATAAAGTCAGCCTCAGGATGCTCGTAAAGCACCCACATGATCTTACCGGCATCCATTGCGGAGCCGCCGCCCACTGCGATGATCACATCCGGCTGGAAGGAACGCATCTGCTCTGCACCGGCCTTGGCGCAGGCCAGGCTGGGATCGGGAGCCACATCATAGAAGCAGGTGTGCTGAATGCCCATCTCGTCCAGCTTCTTTTCCACAGCCTTGGTGTAGCCGTTCTGATACAGGAAGGAGTCGGTGACAATGAAGGCTCTCTTCTTGCCCATAACGTCCTTCAATTCGCTCAGTGCCACACCCAGGCAGCCCTTCTTAACGTAAACCTTTTCAGGTGCCCGGAACCACAGCATATTTTCCCTTCTTTCCGCCACAGTTTTGATATTCAGCAGGTGCTTGACCCCGACGTTCTCGGAAACGGAGTTGCCGCCCCAGCTGCCGCAGCCCAGGGTCAGGGAGGGAGCCAGCCGGAAGTTGTACAGGTCACCGATGCCGCCGTGGGAGGAAGGTGTATTGACCAGGATCCGGCAGGTCTTCATCCGGTTTTCAAAGACCGTCAGACGATCCTTCCGGGTGATGGGATCCAGATAAACGGAGGAGGTGTGGCCGTAGCCGCCGTCGGCAACCAGCCGCTCTGCCTTGTTGACGGCATCTTCAAAGTCCGCTGCCCGGTACATTGCCAGCACGGGAGACAGCTTTTCATGGGCGAATGCCTCGCTCAGCTCCACGCTGGTGACCTCACCGATGAGGATCTTGGCGCTTTCCGGCACCTCCACCCCTGCCAGTGCGGCAATGGTGTGGGCGGGCTGACCCACGATCCTGGCGTTCAGTGCGCCGTTGATGAGGATGGTGCTGCGCAGCTTTTCCGTCTCTTCTTCACTGAGAAGGTAGCAGCCCCGGGCCTGGAATTCGGCCTTCACGGCTTCATAAACATCATCCAGGACGATGACAGACTGCTCAGAGGCACAGATCATGCCGTTGTCGAAGGTCTTGGAGTGGATGATAGAGGAAACTGCCAGAGCAATGTCCGCGGAGTCATCAATGATGGCGGGAGTATTGCCTGCGCCCACGCCAATGGCGGGCTTGCCGGAGGAGTAGGCTGCCTTCACCATGCCGGGGCCGCCGGTGGCCAGAATGATATCGGCCTCCTGCATGACCTTGTTGGTCAGCTCCAGACTGGGCACATCCACCCAGCCCACAATGCCTTCCGGTGCGCCGGCTTCCACAGCGGCCTCCAAAAGAACCTTAGCAGCGGCGATGGTGCTCTTCTTGGCTCTGGGATGGGGGCTGATGATGATGCCGTTGCGGGTCTTCAGGGCCAGCAGGACCTTGAAGATGGCGGTGGAGGTGGGGTTGGTGGTGGGGATGACGGCTGCTACCACGCCCACAGGCTCTGCGATCTTCCGCATACCAAAAGCTGTATCCTCTTCAATGACACCGCAGGTCTTGGTGTTCTTGTATGCATTGTATATATATTCAGCTGCGAAGTGGTTCTTGATGACCTTATCCTCCACGATGCCCATGCCGGTTTCTTCCACAGCCAGCTTGGCCAGAGGGATTCTGGCCCGGTTGGCAGCAGCGGCGGCAGCCTGGAAAATGCGGTCTACCTGTTCCTGGGTATAGTTCGCATATTGCTGCTGAGCAGCGCGAACTCGTGCCAAAGCGGCGTTCAATTCTTCGATATTGGTGACAGGGGTGTACATCACGTTCATAGAAATCTTCCTTTCTGCGATGGATGTTATTTATATCGGTATTTATTTACCGATATCCTTTGAGGGTATTGTACCATCTCCCCCGGAAAAGTCAATACCAAAAGAATCTGCATTCCTGCATATATATTTGTTTATCTCGTACAAACTGCCGCAATAACTGCGAAAAACGCCGAAATTTTGGTTTTTTCCCGGGTTTTCCAATGTTACAAGCATAGGTGCATTCCGCCCTCTATCCCTTTTTTCCTTTACTTTCTCCCAGAATGTGCTAGAATGTACAGGTATTTTTCTGGAGGTATCGGTATGATTTTAACCTGGCAAACCTTTCTGATCGTGTGTCCCATGCTGTTTTTGGCGGGACTGGTAGATGCCATTGGCGGCGGCGGCGGGCTGGTATCCCTGCCTGCTTATCTGCTGGCAGGCGTTCCCATTCACAACGCCATTGCCACCAACAAGCTCTCCTCCACCTGCGGCACCGCCCTGGCTGCGGTGCGCTTTATCCGGCAGGGGCTGGTCAACTGGAAGCTGTCAGCCCCCATCATCGGCTTCGCCATTCTGGGCAGTACCCTGGGTGCCAAGTTATCCATGATGACCCAGGAAGGGATCATGGAGAAGATCCTTTTCGTGGTCCTGCCGGTGGTGGCCTTTCTGGTTCTGAACCCCAAGATTTTTCACGACAACCCCGAAAAGCCCCTGACCTTCGGCACCCGTGTGCTGGTTTCCGCCTCCCTGAGCAGCTTGGTGGTTGGCGTGTATGACGGCTTCTACGGCCCCGGAACCGGAACCTTTTTGATCCTGGCCTTTACGGTCTTTGCCGGAATGGACATGAAGCGGGCCAATGCCCACGCAAAGGTCATCAATCTGACCACAAACCTGACAAGCCTTGCCATTTTCCTGATGAACGGACAGGTGCTGTTCCTGTTGGGTCTTGCAGCAGCCGCCAGCAACATGGCAGGCAACTATGTAGGCTCAGGTCTTGCGCTGCGCAAGGGCAGCCGGATCATCCGCCCGGTGATCGTTCTGGTTCTGGCCCTGCTGTTCTGCAAGGTGCTGGGGATCTTTGGATAGACCCTAAAAAATAAGCCCGCAGACAATGTCTGCGGGCGAAACTTTTTCTTATTGGCTGCCGGTTTTATGGCTCCCCGAAGGTCGTCCAATCCAGCTGTAATCTGTCCAGCAGATACTCTGTCAGGATAAAGCAGTTATTGCCAGTCTCCTGAAGGAGCAACTGATACTCCACGCCCTTCGGAATGGCGTATGCGGCGTTCCGGTCGTCAAATACATTGGGATAATGCTGTCCGGGAGAGGTATGGGCAAGCGCCATACACACGCCGCCGTACAATTCCGGGATGCGGTCGCCGTAGTCCTCCAGCCGATCCAACTCCATTACAGGAAAGTCGTTATCCGGCTGGTAATTTGCGAACATGTACCAGCTGAAGTCCACGATGTAGTACTTTCCCTGATACTTGAAGTAGTTGTAGACGTGGCCGCCGCCTTCCCCGATCTTATATGCATGAAGAATGAATCCGATCTCCTCATAGTCGCCCTCCAGCAGGTAGTTGGCTAAGTTTGCAGCGGAGCCGCAGTTGGTCGTGCGGGTCTGCATCACCTGGAAAGCGTTCATGTTGTAGTGCCATTCCCGCCCGTTGATCACTTTCACCATGTCGCCTTGGTTGTCTCCATACTGTCCGGCCAGCATGAGCATCAACACGTCAGCTGCGGTTTTCACCCGCACCTTCACCTGCTCCGGTTCCATATCCAACAGGGCGTAGGCCTCCTCCGATGTCAGCGTGGTGCCGCCGAGCTTTGCGGAGAGTTCATAGTTTCCGATGTTTTCCGGCCTGATGTGCGCATACCTCTGTTCGGCCAGGCTCGCCACCAGCGTCTCGTCCCGGAAGAATTCCTGAATCCCCCAAGGGGTCCACGGAGTATAAATCTCATCCTTATAGTCCAGCACGACCTTTTGATCCCCCGGAATATAGAATGCCTGCGTCAGCGTGCTGCCGCGGGGGTTGTCTGCGCTCTGACACCACGCAGTGATGCCCGCAAACCCGTCTACCCAAATCGGGAGAAACGCCTCCGGAATGATCCGATTCTCTTCAACAATCGCTTTCCATTCGTCCGTCAGGGCATCGAAGGATATGAGATAGTAACCTTCCTCTGCGGGAATCAGATTGCCGCAGAGAAAGGTACCGTCGTTTTCCGCCACCCGAGCAGCAATAACACCAATCCCCGGCAGATCATCCCCAAGAACGCGTACTGCCAGAGATGCAGCAAAGGTGGACGTGAGCATTTCACGAACCCAATCATAGGCAAAATCTGCCCCAACGATTCTTTGTCCGTTCTCGTCACAGACAACGTTAGAATAAATCTGGCCGCCTAGTGCGATCAGCCACGCCGCAAAGTCTCCTCCGGTGGAAATACGTTCCCGCGCCGTCTCCAGATCCTTCCGGGCAATCCCGCGGATTTCTTCGTCTGACAGCTCCCGCCGGGTGAACTCCTCCGGGCACGCATCCAGAACCTTGTACACTCCGCTGCCCTCAGGCAGCGCCACATCTGCCGGAAGGATGTCGAATTGTGTTGCTGCGGATGTTTTCCTCTCAGCGGGTGCTGCTGTGGGATTTTCCCGTATTTCCTCTGCGATGGGCTCTGCCGTCGGCGCAGGATTGCTGGGTTCGCCGGGGTCGTCCGGCACTGTCGTTTTTCCGCAGCCGGTCAGCAGCAGGCACACGGCGCACAAAAGTGCCGCAATGCGCACCGGCATGGAATGCTTTTTCATGGATGAACCCCCTAAGTTCTAACGATCGTTTTGCTGGTGTTTAAGGATGCAATTTTGTGGTGCTGTCTGATATCTCCCCTGGGGACTTGGGCTTTAAATCTCAGATAATTGCGAAGTTTTCCTTCTGCAAACACCTGTGATTTTCCTCCGAATCGTGGATTTTTCCCAGAATATGCAAAAAACGCCATCCGTTTGGATGGCGTTTTTTGCTTGGCGACCCCGAACGGACTCGAACCGTCGACCTCCAGCGTGACAGGCTGGCGTGCTAACCGACTGCACCACAGGGCCAGAACACGATGGATTATAGCATGGATTGATCCATTCGTCAAGCCCTTTTTTGATTTTTTTCGATTTTGCTATGCAAAAGCATAGCAAAACAAGAAATGTGCCATTTCCTTGCCCCTGCGGGGCAACCGGAAATGATGCACAAAAACTTCATGCACTAACATTTGCGCATTTTCGTGGTGCAGTGCTCATGCATGAAGTTTTATGCATTATGCAGTCAAACGTCCCGGGATCCGCCCAATTACCGTTTTACCATAACGGCTTCCAGATCCGCCACCGTCCGGGGAATGTCCCGGGACAGGTTCTCGCAGCCGGTTTCCGTGACCAGGCAGTTGTCCTCCAGCCGGAAGCCGATGCCCCACTGCTCGTGGTAGATGCCCACATCCACGCAGAAGGCCATGTTGGGTGCCAGAATCTCCGGCCGCTGCACCACATCGTGTACATCATATCCAATGTGATGGCTGCCGCCGTGCCACATCAGCGTGCCGATCTCGTCAAAAGATTTCAGCACACCGGCATCCTTCAGCCGCTCAAAATTGTACCGCTTGATGGTGGCATCCACATCCGCCATGGGCATTCCCGGCTTGATGATGGAGAACATATAGTTCGAGGTGGCCAGAGCACACTCATAGAGCAGCTTCTGCCGCTCCGAGAATTTGCCGTTGCAGGGCCAGCCCCGGGACACATCGGTGATCATATTGTTGTGCTGTGCACCCACATCGTTGAGGATCATATCCCCGTCCTGGGCCTGACCGGTGTAGCCGTAGTAGTGGATGCAGAAGTTGTTTGCACCTGCGGAAATGATGGAGGGGAAGCCGGGGCCTTCCGGGCCGAACTGCCCCAGGGCTCTGTCAAACTCTGCCTTATACTGGTATTCATACATACCGGGCTTGGAAGCCTGCATCATGGCCAGGATACCGGCCTTGGTCTTTTTCTCTGCCTCCCGCAGAGCCTGGATCTCCTCCGGGCTCTTGATGGTGCGCAGGTACCGCAAGATGGCGCAGGCATCGGGGATCTCCAGTTCCGGCCACCGGGCCTTCAGCTGCTGGGCCAGGTAATGCGCCGGGCGGGCAATGTCCTGGGGTGCGGTGCGGAACAGATCCAGGTAGCAGGACCCATAGTTGCCGCTTTCCAGAAGCTTTTGCAGCTCTCCTTCAAAGGCATCCAGGAACCGCACATCCCGGATCCCGGAGATCTGCTCTGCCTCAGCAGGCTTCACCCGTCTGCCGGTCCAGCGCTCTGCCATGGCATCCGGAGGCAGCAGGTACAGCCGTTCGGAGACTGCCCCTTGTCCATCCTTCACCGCCAGGAAAACCGCTTCCTTGCAGCTCAGGCCCGTCAGGTATACAAAGTTCCGCTCGGCAAAGAAAGGATAGAAATCATCCGCAGACTTGCGGATCTCCTGACCGGAAAACAGCACCGCCAGAGAAGCCGGCTTCATTTTCTCATAGAAACGGCGGCGATTGTTGGTATAGTAGGTTGCGTTCATGTTGATCTCTCCTTACTTATCTTTCACCCCGGTACCGCGCAGCTCAATGATCTGGTCACGCAGCACAGCAGCGTATTCGTATTCCATCATCCTGGCAGCTTCCTTCATCTGCTTTTCCAGACGGGCAATCTCCTTTTCCTTCTCCACTCTTGTCATCTTCACCCCGGTGCGGCTCTTCCGCTCGGCGGTGGGAGAGGAAATCTCGATCAGATCCCGGACGGATTTGATGACCGTCTTGGGGACGATTCCGTGGGCCTCATTGTAGGCATTCTGGATCTCCCGGCGGCGCTCTGTTTCATCAATGGCCAGGCGCATGGAGGGGGTGATGTGATCGGCGTACATAATGACCCGTCCGTCGGCATTTCTGGCAGCACGGCCGATGGTCTGGATCAGACTGGTCTCACTGCGCAGGAAGCCCTCCTTGTCCGCATCCAGAATGGCAACCAAGCTCACCTCCGGCAGATCCAAGCCCTCCCGAAGCAGGTTGATGCCCACCAGAACGTCAAATTTCGCCATTCGCAGATCCCGGATGATCTCCATGCGCTCCATGGCACCGATATCCGAGTGCATATAGCGCACCTTGATTCCGGCCTTGGTCAGATACACGGAAAGATCCTCTGCCATCTTCTTGGTCAGGGTGGTCACCAGAGTACGCTCGTTCCGGGCGGTTCTGGCGTTGATCTCTCCAATAAGGTCGTCAATCTGGCCTTCGATGGGGCGCACCTCCACCAGAGGATCCAGCAGGCCGGTAGGCCGGATCACCTGCTCCACAATCTGGCCGGAGCGGGTGCGCTCATACTCTGCCGGGGTAGCGGAAACATAGATCACCTGATGGATCTTGCTTTCAAACTCCGTAAAGTTCAGCGGCCGGTTGTCATAGGCCGAGGGCAAACGGAAGCCATAGTTCACCAGGGCATCCTTTCGGCTGCGGTCACCGGCGTACATGGCCCGGCACTGGGGCAAGGTCACATGGCTCTCGTCGATAAACATGAGAAAATCCTTGGGGAAGTAATCCAGCAATGTGGTAGGAGGCGTTCCCGGTGCCCGGCCCTGAATCACCCGGGAGTAGTTTTCAATGCCGCTGCAAAAGCCGATCTCCGTCAGCATTTCCAGGTCATAGGCAGTGCGCTGGGCGATGCGCTGGGCCTCCAGCAGCTTGTTGTTGGCCCGGAAAAAAGCCACCTGTTCGTCACACTCCCGCTGAATGTCCCGCATGGCCCGCTGGAGCTTCTCCTTGGAGGCAACATAGTGGCTGGCAGGATAGATGGCCACATGATCCACATACCGTTCTGCCACGCCGGACACGGCGTTGATCTCGCTGATCCGGTCGATCTCGTCTCCGAAGAACTCCACCCGGATGGCCCTTCCTGACCAGTAGGCGGGATAAATTTCCAGGGTATCTCCCCGCAGACGGAACTTGTTTCGGGAGAAATCCAGGTCATTTCGCTCATAGCGGATCTCCGCCAGCTTCCGCAGCACATCGTCCAGAGGATAGCTCTGCCCCACCCGCAGGGAGATCACCATACTCTTATAGTCGATAGGGTCACCCAGACCATACAGGCAGCTGACGGAGCTGACAACGATCACATCCCGCCGCTCAAACAGCGCCGAGGTGGCACTGTGGCGCAGGCGGTCGATCTCCTCATTGACGGAGGAATCCTTTTCAATGTAGGTGTCGGTGTGGGCAATATAAGCCTCCGGCTGATAGTAGTCGTAGTAGGAAATAAAATACTCCACCGCATTGTCCGGGAAAAACTCCCGGAACTCACTGCACAGCTGGGCAGCCAGCGTTTTATTGTGGGCCAGCACCAGGGTGGGGCGGTTCAGCTTTTCAATCACCGAGGCCATGGTAAAGGTCTTGCCGGAGCCGGTGACACCCAGCAGGGTCTGCTCATGCAGTCCCCAGTTGACACCGTTGACCAGCCCCTCAATGGCCTGGGGCTGATCCCCGGAGGGCCGGTACTGGGATACCAGTTTGAAATGATCCATAGGCGTTCCTCCTATTGCAATGGATAAATGTCCGGAAGATACTTGGACTGTACCATGGAAACGTAATCGTCATCCGCCACCACAATGTGATCTGCCAGCCGGATATCCACACTGTTCAGGCCCTCTGCCACCCGCAATGTGGTCTCAATATCCTCCGGCGAGGGAACTGCGATGCCGCTGGGATGGTTGTGACCCAGCACCACCGCAGAAGCTCCCTCCCGCAGAGCAGTCTCCACCACCTTCCGGACAGAGATGCTTGTGGAATTCACATTGCCTTCTCCGATCTTCTTGCAGGAGATCACCTTGCACTTGGCATCCAGGCACAGCAGAAACACCATTTCAATGGTTCGTCCATAAAACAAAGGCTGTAAATATCGGGCACAGCTTTCGATGCTCGGCAGCACCTTCTCCTGCTGGGCGCGATCCGTCAGGTATCGCCGCCCCATTTCGTTGATCAGATGCAGGAGCACCGCACTGTGTTCCTTGATGCCGCTGACGCACATCAATTCCTCCACAGGCGCATCCAGCACCTGGGAAAGGCTTCCAAAATGTTCCAGGAGTCTGTGGGCAATGGGGTTGGTATCCTGCCGGGGAACGCTGTAAAACAGCAGCAGCTCCAGGGCCTGTATGTCCGTAAAGCCATCCATTCCCTCCTCCAAAAACCGATCCTTCAGGCGCTGCCGATGGCCGCCGTGAACATTCTTCTCCATAAATCTTCTCTCTTTCGGTTTATATGCTTGCTATTTGGGTGTCTATGGGATAAAATAGACTTGCTCGCGGTGTCGAATCATGTCGAAACCCGCCGGGAGATTCTCCCTCAAAACTGCACAAGCTAACACATGTCAGGAGGAGCAGTATGAAAGAAGAACAAATGATAGGTCTGATGCTGGAACAGATCCCCCAGCCCGGTTTTCTGGTGCAGGCGGATAAGATCCTCCAGGTCAATCAGGCTGCCCAAGCGCTGCTGCTGTCTCCCGGCATGGCCTTTTCTCCCATGCTGGAAGTAGGTGCAGAGGAATACGCTGAATTTCAAGCCGGGCAGATGTATCTGACCCTGACCGCCGCCGGGCAGCACTGGGGAGCCGCCGTCACCCGGATGGAGGATCAGGATCTGATCCTATTGGAGCCCCGGGAGGATCCTGAGGAATTCCGCTCCATGGCCCTGATATCCATGGAGCTGCGCAAGCCTTTGATGCAGGCCATTGCCAGTGCCCAGCATCTGGCAGACGGAGGCAGCGCCGAAATGAACCGAAGCCTGATGCAGATGCAGCGTCTTGTGGATAATCTGTCGGATATTGGCCGCTACCTGGCCGGATGCCGGCCGGAACTTCAGGATATCAACGCTCTGCTGCTGGAGCAGTTTGAAAAAGCCGCCGCCCTGGCGCAGGAGCGGGTCAGCATTTCCTACACCGGTCTGCGCCATCCGCTTTTCTGCCTGGTGGATCCGGAGCAGCTGGAGCGGGCCGTGTGGAACATTTTGTCCAACTGCATCCGTTTCACCCCCACAGGCGGACAGATCCAGGCCACCCTCACCCGCAAAGGCAAGCGGCTGTGTCTGACCGTCCAGGACAGCGGCAGCGGCATTGCCCAGGATGTCCGGGGAAATCTCTTCCGGCAATATCTGCGCCGCCCCGGGATCGAGGACGGGCGCTACGGCCTGGGGCTGGGACTTTCCATGATCCGCGCCGTTGCCGCCAACCACGGCGGAACGGTTCTGATTGACAGCAAAGAGACCGGGACCCGGATCGCCATGACCCTGGAAATCCGGGAAAACAACCACAGCACCCTGCACAGTCCCATTTTCCATCTGGATCACTCCGGCGGCTGGGATCACGGTCTGGTAGAGCTGTCGGACTGTCTTCCGGCAAAGCATTATCAAACATTATAGCCATTGGCCTGTCGAAAACATCGTTTCCGACAGGCTCTTTTTATAGGTAGGCTTTCAGGTACTGACCGGTGTAGCTGCCTTCCACAGCTGCCACCTCCTCCGGGGTTCCTTGGGCGATCACATAGCCGCCGCCATCGCCGCCCTCCGGCCCCAGGTCGATAATATGATCTGCCGTTTTGATCACATCCAGATTGTGTTCAATCACCAGCACCGTGTTCCCCACATCCACCAGCCGCTGCAATACCTCGATCAGCTTGTGCACATCCGCTGCGTGCAGGCCCGTGGTGGGCTCGTCCAGAATATAGATGGTTCTGCCGGTGGCCACCCGGGCCAGCTCTGTGGCCAGTTTGACACGCTGGGCCTCACCGCCGGACAGGGTGGTGCTGGACTGGCCCAGCTTCACATAGCCAAGGCCCACCTCCACCAGAGTCTGTACCTTCCGGCGAAGCTTGGGAAGGTTATCAAAGAAATCCAGGGCTTCCTCGGCGGTCATATCCAGCACCTGGGCAATGTTCTTGCCCTTGTAGCGCACCTCCAAAGTCTCCCGGTTGTACCGCTGCCCCTTGCACACCTGACAGGGAACGTACACATCTGCCAGGAAGTGCATTTCGATCTTCACCAGACCGTCGCCGCAGCAGGCCTCGCACCGGCCGCCCTTGACATTGAAGGAGAACCGGCCGGGGGCATAGCCCCGCATCTTGGCATCTGCCGTAGAGGCAAACAGATCCCGGATATCGTTAAATAGCCCTGTATAGGTGGCCGGGTTGGAGCGGGGGGTTCTGCCGATGGGGCTCTGGTCAATGTCGATGACCTTGTCCAGATATTCCATTCCCTCCACACAGCGGCAGGCACCGGGGCGGGTGTGGGCATGGTTCAATTTGGCCAGGAGGGTCTTATTCAGCACCTCGTTTACCAGGCTGGACTTGCCGGAGCCGGAAACGCCGGTGACACAGGTCAATGTTCCCAGAGGGATCTCCACATCCACATTTTTCAGGTTGTTCTCGCAGGCGCCCCGGACAGCCAGCACATTTCCGGTGCCCGAACGCCTGGCTGCAGGGACCGGGATCTTCTTCACCCCGGACAGGTACTGCCCGGTGATGGATCTGGGGCAGGCTTCGATCTCCTCAAGAGAACCGGCCGCCACGATCTCGCCGCCCCGGCTGCCTGCGCCGGGGCCCACATCCACCAGAAAGTCCGCCGCCCGCATGGTATCCTCGTCATGCTCCACCACGATCAGGGTGTTGCCCAGATCCCGCAGGTGGCGCAGAGTGCCCAGCAGCTTGTCATTGTCCCGCTGGTGCAGGCCGATGGAGGGCTCGTCCAGAATATACAGCACCCCCGTCAGGGAGGAGCCGATCTGGGTCGCCAGCCGAATCCGCTGGCTCTCGCCGCCGGACAGGGTTCCGGCGGCCCGGGACAGGGTCAGGTAGCTCAGGCCCACATCCGTCAAAAATTGCAGCCGGGAACGGATCTCCTTGACGATCTGCTCCGCCACCACCGCCATGTTGCCCTCCAGCTTCAGCCGGTTCATAAAGTCCAGCTCGTCCCGGATGCTCATGCGGCAGAAATCCATGATGCCAATGCCGCCTACCGTCACCGCCCGGGCAATGTCCGAAAGCCGGTCGCCGCCGCACTGGGGACAGGGAGCGCTGGACATACATTCCTCCAGCTCCTTCCGGGCGGCATCGGACTGGGTCTCCTTGTAGCGGCGGGCGATGTTGTTGAGAATGCCCTCAAAGGGCTGCTCGATCACGCCCATGCCGTTGCCCCGGTTGTAGGTCATCCGCAGCTTCTCGCCCCGGGTGCCGTTGAGAATCACATCCATGGCCTCCGGGGACAGCTCCTTCACAGGAGCAGTAAGGGAAAAGTGATATTTCTGGGCCAATGCCTCAAAATACATACGGAAAATGGAATCCGTGCGGACACTCTGCCAGCCGGAAACCTGAATGGCCCCGTCCATCAGGGACTTATCCCGGTCGGGAATCACCAGATCTGCATCCGCCACCAGCCGGAAGCCCAGGCCGGTACAGCTGGGGCAGGCACCGGAGGGGTTGTTGAAGGAGAACATTCTGGGTTCCAGCTCCGTCAGGCTTACGCCGCAGTCCTCACAGGCGTAGTTTAAGGAGAAGCTCAGCTCCTGCCCATCCGATGGCAGCTCGATGGTCACAAGTCCGCCGCTGTGGGTGCAGGCCGTTTCAATGGAGTCCGTCAGACGGCGGCGCAGTCCTTCCTTCAGAACCAGCCGGTCCACCACCAGATCAATGCTGTGCTTTTTGTTCTTCTCCGGACGGATCTCCTCAGTCAGGTCATACAGGATCCCATCCACCCGGACACGGGCAAAGCCCTGCTTCCGGGCATCCTCGAACACCTTCTGATGCTCGCCCTTTTTCCCCCGGATCACGGGAGACAGGACGATAAACCGCGTCCCCTCCCCCAGCGCCTCGATCCGATCCACGATCTGGTCGATGGTCTGCCGGTTGATCTCCTTGCCGCACTTGGGGCAGTGGGGAGTGCCCACTCTGGCCCACAGAAGCCGCAGATAGTCGTAGATCTCCGTCACCGTACCCACCGTGGAGCGGGGGTTCTTGGAGGTGGTTTTCTGGTCAATGGAGATGGCCGGGGAAAGGCCCTCAATGGAATCCACATCCGGTTTGTCCATCTGCCCCAGGAACTGGCGGGCGTAGGAGCTGAGGCTCTCCACATACCGCCGCTGTCCCTCGGCATAGATGGTATCAAAGGCCAGGCTGGATTTTCCGGAGCCGCTCAGCCCCGTAAACACCACCAGCTTGTCTCTGGGAATGGTGAGATTTACATTTTTCAGGTTATTTTCTCTGGCACCCTGAATTCGGATTTTGTCATTCATAAGCAGCTCCTGGCAAAAAGTTCTTTAATGTGTATTATACCACATCTGCCTGCCATTCACAAGTGCTTTTACAAACATAAATTCGGTATCCTCCTATCGGTATCTGGCAAGATGCCTGTATTTTGGGAGGTTTTTTCGTCAAAAATTATTTCTAACGGGATATTGCTTTTCCCAAAAGGAATGTTATAATGGTGGCGTACTATATCCCCGTAAGGGGTCCTGGAAAAAAATAAAAAACAAAAGAGAGGTATTTTTTTCGATGAATTCTTACAGCGAAAGTATCAAGGTCTTCACCGGCAACTCCAACCCGGAATTCGCCAAGACGGTCTGCAAGGAGTTGGGACTTGAACTGGGCAACGCCGATGTCAAGCATTTTGCTGACGGCGAAGCATCCGTTTCCCTGCTGGAGACTGTCCGTGGCGCTGACGTCTATCTGATCCAGTCCACCTGCAAGCCTGTGAATGATCACCTGATGGAACTGCTGGTCATGATCGACGCCTGCCGTCGTGCTTCCGCCGGCCGTATCACCGCTGTGATCCCCTACTTCGGCTATGCCCGTCAGGATCGCAAGGCCAAGTCCCGCGATCCCATCTCCGCCAAGCTGGTTGCCAACATGATCACCGTTGCCGGTGCTGACCGGGTGCTGACCATGGACCTGCACGCCAGCCAGATCCAGGCTTTCTTCGACATTCCTCTGGATCACCTGCTGGGCGCTCCCTCCTTCGTGGATTACTATATGCACAAGTTCCCCGAAGCCGAGTACGACCATGAGAACGACTTCGTTGTTGTCTCCCCTGACGTCGGCTCCGTGGCCCGTGCCCGTAACTTCGCTGCCAAGGTCCACATGAACCTGGCTATCGTTGACAAGCGCCGTCCCAAGGCCAATGTCTCCGAGGTCATGAACATCATCGGTGACGTTCGCGGCAAGACCTGCATTCTGTACGACGACATGGTGGATACCGCCGGTTCTCTGTGCAACGCCGCCAAGGCCCTGGTGGAAGTGGGCGGTGCTAAGGAAGTTTACGCCTGCGCTACCCACGGCGTTCTGTCCGGCCCCGCTTACGAGCGTCTGGAGAACAGCGTCATTAAGGAAATGCTGTTCCTGAACACCATTCCCGAAGTTGCCAACACCCCCAGCCATAAGATCAAGTTCCTGGACGTTGCTCCCGTGTTTGCCCGTGCCATCGAGCATATCCACGGCGCTACCTCCATTGCTGACCTGTTCTAAGCTGTGATCGGCAAATCTGGCGAAACCTGGCTCATTGTGGGCCTGGGCAATCCCGGCAGGGAATATGAGCGCACCCGGCACAACTGCGGCTTCCGGGCCGTGGAGCTGCTGGCGGATACCCTGGGCTGCAAGATCGACAAGGCAAAGTTCCAGGGTCTGTACGGTCAGGTCAACTACGGCAACAAGAAGCTGCTGCTTCTCAAGCCCCAGACCTACATGAACCTGTCCGGCCGCAGTGTGCTTCAGCTGAGCGCTTACTTTCATATCCCGCCGCAGAACATTATCGTTCTGTTTGATGACATCTCTCTGGAGCCCGGACGGCTGCGGATCCGCGCCGATGGCTCTGCCGGCGGTCACAACGGCATCAAATCCATCATTCAGGAGCTGGGCAGCCAGTCCTTCCCCCGGGTTAAAATCGGGGTAGGCAGCAAGCCCAATCCGGAATATGATCTGGCTGACTGGGTGCTTTCCACCTTCTCGGCCCAGGAGGAAAAGGCACTGGCCGTTTCCCTGAAAAATGCCGCCGATGCCACCCTGGCCATTATCGACCAGGGCGTTCCCGAGGCTGCCAACCGCTTCAACGGAAGTCATCCCTAAGGAAACTCTGAATATCTTGTCACATTACGGAAAGGGGGTATCCATCCCCCTTTCCGCTTTGCCGCGTGGAGAAGCATTCTCCCGATATCGACTTTGGAGGTCACTATGGAACAGCTCCTTGCCATGCTCAAAACCATACCGGAATACAAGGCTCTGACGGATGCCCTGTCCCAGGGGCAGAGTGCCGCTGTCACCGGCATCGGTCAGATCAACCGCAGCCACCTGATCGCCGGTCTGCACCGGGACTGCAAGGCGCCCATGGTCATTCTGTGTCAGGATGACATTGCCGCACGGCGTTTGCAGCAGGAGCTGAAGGACTTTCTGGGGCTCACCGCCCCCATACTGCCCAGCCGGGATCTGACCCTCTATGATGCAGCGGTGGTCTCCCGAAGCTGGGAGCAGAAGCGGCTGCGGCAGCTGTATGCGTTGTCCGCCGGCAAGACCCCCATCCAGATCTTCACCTGGGAATCCCTGTCTCAGCGCACCATGCCCAGGGCCGTGCTGCAAAATGCCGCCTTCTCTCTGGAGGTGGGGCAGGAATATGCCCCAGAGGAACTGATCCGGAAGCTGAACGATGCCGGCTACAGCCGTTGCGGCATGGTGGAAGGCCCCGGCCAGTACGCCATCCGAGGGGGCATTATGGATATCTATTCCCCGGCAGAGGCACTCCCCATTCGGGCCGAGTTCTTTGGCGATGAGCTGGATACCATGGGCTACTTCGATCCCGGCACCCAGCGCCGCAGCGAAAATGCAGAAAAGGCCCTGATCCTGCCGGTGGCAGAAACCCAGCCCAGCCTCCATCCTAAGGGTCTTGCCGGACTGTGCAAGGATCTGACGAACTTGATTGCCCGGCAGAACCGGCGCAAAAACCGCAACGAGGCACTGATCGCCACCCTGACCAAGGATCTGGAAAAATACGAAAACGGTCTGTCCAACCCCGCTTCCGACCGGTATATGGCTCTGATTTATCCGGAAATGGCAACCGCCGCAGATTATATCCCCGAAAATGCCCTGGTGGTGCTCTGCGACCACAGCAGTCTGCACCGTGCCTCCCGAACCCGCTGTGACGAGGTGGGTATGCAGCTGGACAGTCTGCTGCAAACCGGACTGATCGCCGGAGAGCTGAGCGATTATGTCTGTCAGTGGGAGGATTTCTGCAAGGCGCTGAAGCATCACACCACCGTGTATTTTGATGCCTTCGGCGGCGCAGCCTACCCGGAGGAATGTCCTCCCAAGGTGCTGCTGCCTATGACCGCCAAACAGCTGCCCAGCTACGGCGGCAACCTGGATACCGCCGCAGCGGATCTGGCCCACTATCAGAAAATGGAGTTCGGCTCTTTGGTACTCTGCGGCACCCGCCGCCGAGCAGAGCTTTTGCAGCAGATGCTCCGGGAAAAGGGGCTGTCCGCATTCCTGTGCATCCCCCTGACCACCATGCCCAAGGCCGGGCAGATCCTGCTGACCGAGGGCAGCCTGCCCTATGGCATGGAATATCCCCTGAATGCCCTGGCCGTCCTGACCGAAGGACAGCTGCTGTCCCGCCAGGAGCCAAAGCGGAAGGCCCCCAAGAAAACCGGCTCCACCAATCGGCAGAAGCTGAATTCCTTCACCGACCTGACCCCCGGCGATCTGGTGGTTCACGAAAACTACGGCATCGGCCGGTTCGTGGCCATGGAGCAGATCAAGGTGGATAACGCCGTCAAGGACTATATCAAAATCGCCTACCAAGGCAGCGACACCCTGTTTGTCCCCGCCACCCAGCTGGATCTGGTGAGCAAGTACATCGGCGGCGGCAGTGAGGATAAGCCGGTCAAGCTGAATAAGATCGGCAGCGATGCCTGGCAGAAAACCAAGGCCAAGGCCCGGAAGGCCGCCAAGGATATGGCCGGAGAGCTGATCCAGCTCTATGCCGCCCGGAAGCGGCAGCTGGGCTTTGCCTTCTCCCCGGATGCCCCCTGGCAGAAGGAATTTGAGGACAACTTCCCCTACCCCGAGACGGACGATCAGCTGCGGTGCATCGCCGATATCAAGCACGATATGGAATCCCCCCAGCCCATGGATCGGCTGCTCTGCGGCGATGTGGGCTTTGGCAAAACGGAGGTTGCTCTCCGGGCAGTGATGAAAGCGGTCATGGATGGCAAGCAGGTGGCCATTCTGGTGCCCACCACCGTTCTGGCCCAGCAGCATTATCAGACGGCTGTCTCCCGTTTCCGGGGCTTCCCGGTGAACGTGGATGTTCTCAGCCGCTTCCGCACCCCCAAGATCCAGCAGCAGACCCTGCAAAATATCCGGGCCGGCAGTGTGGATGTGATCATCGGCACCCATAAGCTGCTGCAAAAAAGTGTTCAGTTCAAGGATCTGGGTCTGCTGGTCATTGACGAAGAGCAGCGGTTTGGTGTCAGCCACAAGGAACGCCTGAAGGAAATGTCCCAGGGTGTGGATGTGCTGACCCTGTCCGCCACCCCCATCCCCCGCACCCTGAACATGGCCCTGTCCGGCATCCGGGACATGTCCACCATTGAGGAACCCCCCTCTGACCGCTACCCTGTTCAAACCTTTGTCATGGAACACAACACCGCCATTCTGGACGATGCCATTCGCCGGGAGGTGGAGCGGGGCGGCCAGGTCTACTACCTGCACAACCGCACCGAGACCATTGAACAGTGCGCCTCTGCCCTGAAAAAGCGGATCCCCGGCATTTCCGTTGGTGTGGCTCACGGACAAATGGGCGAGGAGGCGCTGGGTTCGGTGATGGAGGCCATGACCGAGGGGGAAATTCAGGTGCTGGTCTGCACCACTATCATTGAAACCGGACTGGACATTCCCAACGCCAATACCCTGATTATTGAAAACGCCGACCGCTTCGGTCTTTCTCAGCTTCATCAGCTCCGGGGCCGGGTGGGACGCTCCACCCGCCACGCCTACGCCTACTTCACCTACCGTCCCGATAAAAACCTGACGGAAATCGCCGAAAAGCGGCTGTCTGCTATCCGGGACTTTGCGGAGTTCGGCTCCGGCTTCAAGATCGCCATGCGGGATCTGGAGATCCGGGGTGCAGGCAACCTGCTGGGTGCCGAGCAGTCCGGCCACATGGTCAGCGTGGGTTACGATATGTATCTGAAGCTGCTGGATGAAGCCGTGCTGGAGGAAAAGGGCGAGGCTCCCAAGGCCCCCGACTGTACCGCCGACCTGAACGTTACCGCCAATGTGGACAAGGCATACGTTGTCCGCGGGGAGGAGCGGATGGATCTGTACCGCCGCATGGCTGCCATTCGCTGCCAGGAGGATGCCGACGATCTGCTGGACGAGATCGTGGATCGCTACGGCGAGCCTCCCAGAGGCGTGCTCAACCTCATCGACATTGCCCTGCTCCGTGCCCAGGCCCGGGAAGCAGGGATCAAGGACATCAAGCAGAAGGCCGGAGATGTACTGTTCACCCTGAGCAATCTGAACTTCGAGGCCGTGGGAGCCCTGTGCGCCGACCCGGATTACAAGGATCGGGTGGTTTTCCTGGCAAACACCAAGGAGCCCACCCTGCGGCTGAAACTGTCCGCCGGAGTGGACAGTCTGAAACAGAGCAAGATCTTCGTAACCCACTACCGCTCCGTGGCAATGAAATAAGAAAATCTGCCCCAAAAGATCGCAAGATCCTTTGGGGCAGATTCATTTTGGGAAATGGGTCGTATCTGTCAGGGCAGCACTGCACACTTTGTCAGGCAGCCTGCATTCCTGCGGTACTGCCCCAAAAATAAAAAACGCTGCTGAAAAACCAGCAGCGTATTTTATAGCCAGGGAATCAGATGGCGCGCTCAACCTTGTTGGAGCGGAGGCATCTGGTACAAGCGTACACATGGCAGGGAGTTCCGTTAACGACAGCCTTAACGCGCTTGACGTTGGGCTTCCATGCACGATTGGAACGTCTGTGGGAGTGAGAGACCTTGATACCGAAGGTTACGCCCTTGCCACAAAAATCACACTTAGCCATTTCATTGCACCTCCCATCTTTTGATTACTCAGTCGTTTTTTCCTTCACAGGAACTTTGATATAATAGCAGACTTTCGAGAAAAAAGCAAGCCCTTTTTTAAATTTTTTTGTTTTTTGATAAAGTATTGATATTCTACCCTTTCCCGGGTATAATAAATCCATAATTTGCCGAAGAACGGAGTGCAAAAGATGGATACCTACAGCGTTCCTTTACATACCGTCGTGGAAGCTATGAATCTGGAAGTGGCCTACGCCTCTACGGACTATCAATCTGTCCGCCTGACGGTGGAGGATGTGGCCCGGCCCGGTTTGCAGCTGGCCGGATATTTTGACCACTATGAGCCCATGCGTCTGCAAGTCATGGGCAATATGGAAATGAGCTATATGGCAAAGCTGCCCCCACAGGATCGGGCCATGGTGTTTGACCGGCTGTTTTCCTACAAGCTCCCTGCCCTGCTCATTGCCCAGGGCATCGAGCCGGATGAACTGTGCCTGTCCATGGCGAAAAAACATAATATTACCATTCTCCGCTCTCCGGAACCCACCAGCAACCTGGTGTCCGGCATCATCACCTACCTGAAAGGTGCCCTGGCACCCCGGATCACCCGGCATGGGGTTCTGGTGGAGGTCTACGGCGAGGGACTTCTTCTGATCGGTGACAGCGGCATTGGCAAAAGTGAAGCCGCCGCCGAGCTTCTCAAGCGCGGACACCGACTCATTGCCGACGATGCCGTGGAGATCCGGAAAATCGACAACTCCGTGCTCATGGGCACCGCCCCGGAGCTGATCCGCAACTACATCGAGCTGCGGGGCATCGGCATCATCAATGTTGCCAAGCTCTTCGGTATGGGTGCCATCCGTCAGGAAAATGAAATCAACCTGGTGGTCAACATCGTCCCCTGGAAGAATCAGGAGGTCTGCGACCGGCTGGGTCTGAACGAGCAGTACATGGAGATCCTGGGCGTCAAGATTCCCATGAACACCATCCCCATCACCCCCGGCAGAAACCTGGCCATGATCCTGGAGGTTGCCGCCATGAACAACCGTCAGCGGAAAATGGGCTACAACTCCGCCCAGGAATTCACCGACAAGGTCAACCGCCACTTTGACGCCAATACACCAAAATAGCAGGTATACACATGAAAGAATTTACCATCGGCTCCAACGATGCCGGGCAGCGGCTGGATCGGTTTCTTTCCAAGGCCGTTCCCCTTCTGCCCGCCTCTCTGGCCCAAAAATACATCCGCCTGAAGCGGATCAAGTGCAACGGCAAACGCATTGAGCGGGATACCCGGCTGAATGTGGGAGACGTATTGCAGCTGTACATCAACGACGAATTTTTCGACAAGCCCAGTCAGGACAACGCCTACCTGACAGTGGCAGCGCCCAAGCTGAACATTGTCTACGAGGATGAGCACATTCTGCTGGTGGACAAGCGCCCCGGTCTGGCTGTCCATCCCCATGACGGTGCGGAATACGGCCGCACCCTCATCGACCATATCCAGTCCTATCTCTATCAGAAGCGGGAATGGCGGCCCCGGGAGGAAAACGCCTTCACCCCTGCCCTGTGCAACCGCATCGACCGCAACACCGGCGGCATTGTCATTGCCGCCAAAACAGCGGAAGCCCTGCGGGTGATGAACCAGAAGATCAAGGATCGGGAACTGGACAAACGGTATCTGGCCATTGTGGAAGGGACCCCCAAGCCCAGCCAGGGCAGTCTCAAGGGCTACCTGTTCAAGGATGCCCAGAAGAACCGGGTGTTCGTCACCGACAAGCCCCAGCCCGGGGCAAAGACCTGCCAGACCAACTACCGTGTCCTGGCCTCCCGAAGCGGTCTTTCCTTGGTGGAATGTGAGCTGATCACCGGCCGCACCCATCAGATCCGGGCCCAGTTCGCCCACGCCGGTCACCCCCTGTTGGGAGACGGCAAATACGGCAAGCTGGATAAAAAATATGACCGTAACTACCAGGCTCTGTATTCCTATAAGCTGACCTTCACCTTCACCACCGATGCCGGAAGCCTTGCCTATCTCAACGGGAAAAGCTTCCATGTGGATCATGTGGATTTTGTGCAGGAGTATTTTCCCGGCACCAAAATCCCAGAATAAGGAGCAATTATGACCCTTTTTATCACCAGCAGCCCCTATGTGGAAAATGCCCCCCGGGCCATTCTGAGCCCGGCCAATGCATTTATTGACAACATCCGTCAGGCCCTGCCGGAGAATCCCAGGGTGCTGTTCGTCTGCGCCGATCCCGAGGATCATCAAGGGGTCTGCCGCTTTGCCGCGGAAACCACTGCCGCCTTTGCCGAAGCCGGTATCGCCTTTTCCTGCTATCATGTGCTGGATGGGCGCAACAGCCGCAGCACCCAGGCGCTTCTGAACCGCAGCGATTTTGTCATCCTGTCCGGCGGCCATGTTCCCACCCAGAACGCTTTTTTCCAAAAGATCCACCTGCCCCAGCTGCTTCAGGATTTTGAGGGCACTGTCATGGGCATCAGCGCCGGTTCCATGAACTGCGCCGAATGGGTCTATGTTCAGCCGGAGGAGCCGGGAGAATCCTCCCCGGACTTCCCCCGCTTTGCCCCGGGGCTGGGGCTGACGGAAGTCAACATTCTGCCCCACTACCAGCAGGTGAAGGACAACATTCTGGACGGTCTGCGGCTGTTTGAGGATATCACCTACCCCGACAGCCAGGACAACTGCTTCTTTGCCCTGCCGGACAACAGCTACATCTATCAGGATCCGGAGCATCTGCTGCTCTTTGGAGAGGGCTACTGCCTCTGCGACGGCGTAATGGAGCAGATCTCGGAGAATGACCAGGTTCTGGATCTATCCTAAAAAACGCGGCCGCAGCAGAGATTTGCTGCGGCCGCTGCCTGTATTTTGTTATCCGCCCAAGGCCATGCTGCACTCTCCGGCGTTCCACTCCGGCTGGGGCAGCTCGGTTCCGATCCGCTCCGGCAGACCGTCAAAGCCCTCTAAGGTGCATTCGATCACTTTCAGTCCGGTGCAGTTGCGCAGGGGCTGAGTGCCGATGATCCGGCAGCCGATCAGGGTCAGGTTCTCCGAATACCAGCCCAGGTGTTCCCCCCGCAGAACGCTGTCCACCACGGTGACGTTCTTGCTGTGCCAGAAGGCGTCCCGGCTATTGAGGAAGCTGTTGCGGATCTCCAGATTTTCCATGTGCTGAAAGGCACATTCTCCCCGCATTTCGTCGTTGCGCAGGGATACATTCCGGCTGTCCCGGAACAGATGGTCTGCCCGAATGCCGCAGTCCTCCATCCGAATGTCCTGGCAGTTCCACCCAAAATCCGGCGAATGGATATCGCAGTTGTCCAGGGTGATGTTCCGGCACGCCCGCAGAGCCTGGGATCCGTCAATATCCGAATCGGAGATCTTTCCATTCTCGGCATGAAGCAGAGGCTCCTGAGCGCCTTCCGTCAGCCGGGAATCGGTCATGCGGAAATTCCGAATGTCCCAAAGCGGATGGGGCCGGGAAAAAATGCAGTTTTCCATGGTGATATCCTGGGCTTCCTGCAAAGCCGCTTCCGCATCCGCAGCACCGGCAAAGACACAGTCATACAGCTTGGCATTGCTCAGCCGATACAGAGCCTGCTTAGCGCCGTAAACCACACCCTCAATGATCCGCTTCATATCTGATCTCCCTTTCTGTTGTTCTTTATTTTGCGTACCTATTATAATTCCCTCTTTCCCGTGAATCAAGATGGGAAATATCCCATTCTTTTGGTCACAATCACCGTTTTATCAGCATAATTTCACAAAAAGGAGCGAGGAAATCATGCAATATGCCACATACGCCTCCCCTTTGGGGACGATCTTCCTGACCGCCGATGCCGAAGGTCTGACCCGGCTGACCTTCCGGGAAACAGAAGACTTTTCTGAGCCTGCAACGGATCTTTCGGCGTTTGCGCCTGTCCTGCAATGGCTGGATGGCTACTTTGCCGGATCCTGCCTCCCCCCTGCCTTTCCCATGAACCCGAAAGGGACACCCTTCCAGATGCTTATTTGGCAGCTTCTGCTGCAGATTCCCTATGGTCAGACCTGCACCTATGGGGATCTTGCCCAGGAGGCTGCCCGGCGGATGGGCAGGCAGAGTATGTCCAGCCAGGCTGTGGGGCAGGCGGTAGGCCGCAACCCCATTTCCATTGCCATCCCCTGCCACCGGGTCATTGGGCGCACCGGCAGCCTTACCGGCTACGCAGAAGGCTTGGAGAAGAAGCAGTGGCTGCTGGAGCACGAGGGTTTTGTAAAATTTTCCGGCAGGGGTTGACACAGATTCCCCCCCGGATTTATAATCCACCCAACCAAACTATTTCATGGAACAGGAGGAACGCAATATGCGTAACGTCTACACATCCGCCGACCAGCTGATCGGGAAAACCCCGCTGCTGGAACTGACCCACCTGGAAAAAGCCGAAGGACTGGAAGCCACCATTTTGGCAAAGCTGGAATACTTCAATCCCGGCGGCTCCGTGAAGGATCGTGTGGCCAAGGCCATGATTGAGGATGCCGAGGCCAAGGGGCTGCTGCATCCCGGCAGTGTGATCATTGAGCCCACCTCCGGCAATACCGGCATCGGTCTTGCCTCCGTTGCCGCCGCCAGAGGCTACCGTGCCATCATCGTCATGCCGGAAACCATGAGCATCGAGCGCCGCCAGATCATGAAGGCCTACGGCGCCGAGGTGGTGCTGACGGAAGGCAGCAAGGGCATGAAGGGTGCCATCGCCAAGGCAGAAGCCCTTGCCCAGGAGATCCCCGGCAGCTTTCTTCCCGGTCAGTTTGTCAACCCCGCCAACGCCGATGCCCACCGCAGCACCACCGGCCCGGAAATCTGGGAGGACACCGAGGGCCAGGTCGATATTTTTGTTGCCGGTGTGGGCACCGGCGGCACCATCACCGGTGTAGGCGAATATCTGAAACAGCAGAATCCCCAGGTGAAAATCGTAGCCGTAGAGCCTGCCGACTCCCCCGTTCTGAGCCGTGGAACCGGTGGCTCTCACACCATTCAGGGCATCGGTGCAGGCTTCATCCCCCAGGTGCTGAACACCAAGATCTACGACGAAGTCATCCCCGTTGCCGGAAGCGACGCCTTTGCCACCGGGCGGCGCATCGGCCGTGAGGAAGGTGTACTGGTGGGTATCTCCTCCGGCGCAGCCGTATGGGCCGCCATAGCCCTTGCCAAGCGTCCGGAAAACAAGGGCAAAACCATCGTCGCCCTCCTGCCGGACACCGGTGACCGGTATCTGTCCACCGCCCTGTTTGCCGACCAAACGTAACGCAAAAACTTAGGCAGCGCCGCACAATTCGTCAAGAGACATCAGCGAGAGATTTTGCCTCAAGATAAAGTTTGGAAAACGCAGGAATACTTTGTGTATTTCAAGTTTTTCAAACTACAATATTGGGGCAAAAGATCCGCTGACGTCCGCAGACGCAATTGTACGGTGTTGCCTTTACAAAAAACGCCCTGCAAGTTTCTTCCTTGCAGGGCGTTCGTTTGCTGTTTCATCAATCATCCCGGCGGCGGTTGCCAAAGAGCAGGATCAGGCGAAGCAGCTGGGTCAGGGCCACGGCGGTGGCTGCCACATAGGTCATGGCTGCTGCGGTGAGGGTCTTTCTGGCGCCCTTCTGTTCCTCTTCCGTCAAAAGGTTCGTCTGGGCAATGGCCTGCATAGCCCGATGGCTGGCGTTGAACTCCACAGGCAGGGTCACCAGCTGGAACACCAGACTCATGGCGAAGGCGGCAATGCCCATGTAGATCAGCACATCCGAGAATCTTCCCAGGAAGGAAAACAGGATGCCTGCCAGGATCAGGGGCATGGCGATCTGGCTGCCGAAGTTGGTCAGGGGAATAATGGCAGCCCGGAGCTTAATGGGGGCGTAGTCCTGGGCATACTGCACCGCATGACCCGCCTCATGGCAGGCAACGCCAATGGCTGCGGTGGAGGTATTGCCGTACACATCATCCGACAGGCGGATCACATTGGTTCTGGGGTCAAAGTGATCCGTCAGATTGCCGCTGATCCGCTCGATCCGGACACCACTGACACCGTTGGCCATCAGCACCCGCTGGGCGGCCTCTGCGCCGGTGAGGCGGCGGACAGAGTGCTGCTTGGAATACTTGCGGAAGGTTCTGTTGACATTGCTGCTGGCCCACAGAGACAGCAGGACAAAGGGCAGCACCAGTACCACATAGGTCATATCAATTCCGTAATAGTAGGGCATAATATCGTCTCCTTATCCTTTTTCTGGTTTCATGGCTTCGTGAAGCTCCTGGGTGATGGCGCCCCGGAAAATGGAGAACGCCTGGCTGTGCAGGGTCTGCAATGCCCCTGCCGACAGATTCACAGGGACGGATCCCGGCATAAACAGATCCATATCCAGCACAAACCGCACCTCCTTGTCGTCCTTTCCCGGACGGTGCAGGTATCCCGGACCGGCGTGGAGCTTGACCCGGCAGCCGCCCCGGATGGCTGTTTCCAGATCCACGGTACAGCGGCTGGTGTTCATCTCACTGACATCCTGGTGCGCCAGCGGTCCCAGGTAACAGGGGTCGATCAGGGAAGAAAAGCGGATCCCTTCCAAGCCAAGCTCTCTGCGGGAAACGGCATTGACATACCGCAGCCCCACCCGGTCAAACCAGGCCGGATGATAGATTTGAATAAACGCTGCCAGAGGCTTATCCAAATGGGCGGCAAAGGTCTCCCAGTCCGTATACTGTGAGCAGGACAGGGAAATAAACCTACTGGTGAGATTGACCCGCCAGTTCCCGTCCTGGGAGGAAAACTGATAATTGACGGTGGCAGGCTGATTTTCCAGACCATAGCCTCCCGGGCCGCCGGTCACTCTGGGTGCCGGTACATCCAGGCGTTTTCCAAACTGGGGATAGTCCGCACGGATCCTGTCCTGAAATTCCGCCGGGGGTTCTGAGGCAATGGAAAGAATCTCCGGGAATCGCAGCTGACAAATCACCTCCACCAGAGGGTTGGCACCATATCGGCACCGTTTTTCCAATGAAAACATAGCGCTTCTCCATTCCTGATTTTCCCTGGGCGGCATGGTGTCTTTTGGCTCCGGCCTGCCGCCCAACGGTATGGCGATGATTTTATTATACCTTTCCCAAGGGAAAATGGCAAGACCTCCCCTTAGAAAGCTTGTTAGGAAATTGTAAACTTTCCCCTGGGTTCTTCCCAAAAGAAATCAAACATAAAATACAAAAGGTTCACATTTTATTCATTCACACCTGGGTGACAACTGGTATACTGATTGAAGAGAAATAGAGTGGAAAGGTTTGGTGTTATGGTCGATCCCAAAAAGAAGCGATATCTTTACATGAGCTTGTCAATCTTTTTTGCCATCAGTATGAGCCTGGTGCTGTTTTTCCTGTTGTTCCGATTGCAGAGCGTTGGCAATGTGCTAAACACCATCGTTGATATCCTGGCCCCCTTTGCCTACGGCGGTGTCATTGCCTATCTGCTGCGGCCCTTGTGCAATACCTACGAATCCTTCTTTACCGATGTGTTCCCCATGAAGATGAAGCGGTTTGCCAACGGTTTTGCGGTGATGCTCAGCATTGTCACCGGCCTTTTGGTGGTGTACACCCTGATCATTATGATCGCCCCCCAGCTGTATACCAGCATTCTCTCCCTGTGGAATTCCCTTCCTGACAAGATCACCCAGTTCCAGATCTGGGCCAACCAGAACTTCGGTGTGGACGAGCAGCTGCTGCAGATCATTGACCGGATCTACCAGTTCTTCTACAACGAGGTAAAGACCTGGGTGGAAAACACCCTGGTTCCCAACATCACCAACGTGGTCAGCGGCGTGGGCAGCAGCGTTCTGAAGGTTCTGAACTTCCTGTATAACCTTCTGATCGGTCTGATTGTGGCCGTTTATCTGCTGAGCAGCCGGAAAAAGTTCGCCCGTCAGAGCGTCCTTCTGGTGCGCAGCTGCCTGAAACCCAAGTGGGCAGATCTGTTCCTGAACGAGATTGCCTATGTTGACCGGGTGTTCGGCGGATTTATCGACGGCAAACTGCTGGATTCTGCCATTATCGGTGTGCTGTGCTACATCGGCTGTCTGCTGCTGCGGATCCCCAATGCCCTGCTGATCTCCGCCATTGTGGGCATTACCAACATCATCCCCTTCTTCGGCCCCTTTATCGGCGCTATCCCCAGCACCTTCCTGATTTTGATTGAAGATCCCCTGAAAGCGCTGTGGTTCGTGCTTTTCATCCTGGTATTGCAGCAGGTGGACGGCAACATCATCGGCCCCACCATTCTGGGTGACCGCACCGGTCTATCCAGCTTTTGGGTGCTGTTCACCATCATCTTCTTCGGCGGCCTGTGGGGCGTTGTTGGCATGGTCATTGCCGTTCCCCTCTTCGCCGTGATCTACGACACCATCAAAAAGCTGGTTCGCCGCGGACTCTACCACAAAGCCCAGGGTCAGATGTGGGAGCAGTACAAGGCCGACTACCCAGACGAAGAACCAAAGAAAAAGTAGCAAAGATGCCGCCGTGGATCTCAGGACCCCGGCGGCATCTTCTGTTATTGCTTTGCTTCTTCAAGAGCGGCGTGATCCGCATCCATCTGGTTCTTGACCTTTCGGGCTGCACTGAGCAGTCCCATAAACTCCTGAGAGAGCACCTTGCGCATATTGTCGTCCCCGCTGAGGGTTTTCAGATAATTCAGGGTGTTCTTGGGATGGAACATATCCGGTGTGGTTTCCACACCGCCGCTGCCCAGCAGGCTGAACAGCACATCCACCAGCTGGCTGCGCTCCTGGTTGGTCATGCTGGCCAGCCACTGCTTGATGGTGGCATCCAGGAACCGGGAATTCTCCGTGGTTCCCTCCATCGGCACGAACCGCCGCCCCAGCACCTCCCAGGTGTAGGGGTCGTGCTGCCAGACACTGACCGAGCGGCTTTTCAGCACCGTATAGGGCTCCTCATGCTCCAATAGCATTCCGATAATGGAGGACTGGGGAACCAGGGTCGTGATCTTGGGCACCATGGCCAGATAGCCGGGGTCGCCCATAAGGTAATGGTTAAAGCCTGGGCCGTCGTTGTTGTAGACCTGGATGATCCGCTTCTGGACCTGGGGGCTGCTGCGGGCCGCGGCAAACACCGCCAGATTGCCGCCCTTGGAGTGGCCGCAGATCCGCATGGGCATATCGTATTGCTCGCAGAAATCATGTACATACTGCTGCGCCAGCAGCTGGGAGGGCACCGTATCCTGGAAGGACATATTGAAATCCTCCTTCCAGCCCACCAGGGTCATATCCGTTCCCCGGAAAGCCAAAAATGCGGTTCCGTCATCCAGGAGGAAGGTCATGGCCGCAAACTGGGTATCCTCCTCCGGGATCAGGGTATCCCGGTACATCACCAGCTTGGTCTGCTGAAAGCGGGGGGCATTGGCCGCCAGCTCCAGCAGGTGCATATCATTTTCCACCCGGACACGGCTTCTGCGGTCGTCCATGGTGAAGAAATAGGCTGCCGCATCCCGCAGCAGGATCGGATACATGGGGCGATCCTGCACCGGCCCGCCAAAGTGGATATAGCTCAGCGTGGAAAAAATCAAGGCATCCACCTCGTTGGGCGGATCCTGGGCAAAGGTCAGGTCTCCCCGCCAGGTAATATAGTCAAACATATTTGCCATAGCACTCACCTCCTATTTACCATAGCACAAAACGGAAAAATATTCTACCCTATTTTTCATAGGTTGACAAATCCCACCGCCCTGCGTAAAATAGAGGCAATTCATTTCAGGAGGGATGTTTATGGACATCACAAGACAGCAGGCACTGGATCTGCTGATGCAGTATAACAAAGAACCCTTCCATATCCTCCACGCCCTCACTGTAGAAGGTGTCATGGACTGGTATGCCCGGGAGCTGGGCTACGGCCAGGAAGCCGATTTCTGGGCGCTGTGCGGTCTTTTGCACGATGTGGACTTTGAGCAGTTCCCCGACCAGCACTGCCAAAAGGCCCCGGAGCTTCTGGCACAAATTCAGGCCCCGGAGGCCATGGTTCACGCCATCTGCTCCCACGGCTATGGTCTGTGCAGCGATGTTGCCCCGGAACACACCATGGAAAAGGTGCTCTTTGCCGCAGACGAACTGACCGGGCTCATCGGCGCCGCCGCCAGAATGCGCCCCAGCAAGTCCGTCTCCGATATGGAGGTCAGCAGTCTGAAAAAGAAGTTCAAGGATAAGAAGTTCGCCGCCGGATGCTCCCGGGAGGTCATCCGGAAGGGGGCAGAAGGTCTGGGCTGGAGCCTGGAGGAACTGATGGATAAAACCATTCAGGCCATGCGTGCCTGCGAAAGCACCGTTGCCCAAGAACAGGAACGGCTTTGCAGGGAAGAAGGAGCCCTAATCCCATAGATGCGTTTCGCCCCGGAAGGCTTTCCTTCCGGGGCGTTTTCGTTATTAAGGCAGTATGCGATTAGTGCTTATCCTTCAGCGGGAGAATATACTGCTCCCGGCGGCGGTTGCGCTCTTCCCGATAGGCAGCATCGTTGCCGGAGTGGATCACCCGCAAATATTCATAGTGGTTATTGAGGATGGCCTCATTGGTTCTGGCCAGCATCATTACCGCAATGGAGGAGCAGTGGTCTGCCGCACGCTCCAGGTTGGTCAAGGCTTCCATGAATACCAGGCCGCTGGGAATGGAGCAGGTACCTGCCTTCAGGCGCTTGGTGTGGCGATCCCGGAGGATGCGCACCATGTCGTCAATGGTCTCCTCCAGAGGCTCGATCTTCTTGGCTGCCTCGTTGTCATTGCGGTCAAAGGCATCCAGCGTGATGTCCATAATCTCCTTAACCGCCTGACACAGCAGCAGCAGTTCCCGCTTGGCCAGGCTGGAGAAATCCACATTTTCCTTTTCCAGCCGTTCCGTCAGCTCCACCAGGTTGATGCCGTAGTCGCCCACACGCTCAAAGCTATGGACTGTCTGCATCAGAACATCCACCTGACGGTCATCTGCTTCGTTCTCCACCACCTTGCTCAGGCCAATGAGGAAGTTATCCGCACGGTCGGCAAAGCGATCCAGGTTGTCCTCATCCAGCTCGATCTGCGCCATCTGGGCCTTATCCTTTGTCACCAGGGTATTGCAGCAGCGCATGAAGTTGTCAGCAGCAATGCGGCCCATGGAGGACACAGCCTTGGTAGCCTCACCCACAGCCACAGCAGGGGAAATATACAGGTTTCCATTCAGGGTGTACAGCTCGGGGTGGTTGTGGGGATTGACCTTGTCCTCCCGGATGACCACCATTGCCAGCTTCACCAGCTGTCCATTAAAGGGGATCAGCACAATGGCGGTGAGCAGATTGAACACCGTCTGGAAATTGGCGATGCCGCCGCTGTCCACGGGATGATGCCAGAATGCCGTACCAAAGACATTGTGGGATTGCAGGATGCTCATGACCACCAGGAACAGCACCGTGCCGATGGTATTGAAGGCAATGTGAACAAAGCCGGTACGCTGGGCATCCTTGCCGGAGTTGCCTGCGCCCACGGTGCAGTAGAACGCGGTGATCACGCAGGTACCCAGGTTGATACCCATGATCACAGGGTACACCGTGGCAAAGTTCAGCGTGCCCGTCACCGCTATGGCCTGGAGCATACCCACCGTAGCCGAGGAGCTCTGGACGATCACCGTCAGCACCAGGCCCACGAAAATACCCCAGATGGGGTTGCTCAGGCTCATGAGAATGCTGGTGAAGGCCGCAGTCTCAGCCAGGGGGTGGACCGCTGCCGTCATCAGGTTCAGGCCGATGAACAGGATGCCGAAGCCCATGAAAATATCACCCAGGGGCTTGGAAGCCTTTGTCTTGATGAACATGACAAAGAGGATACCGGCGATCAGTGCCAAGGGAGCCAGGGTATCCGTGTCGAACAGCCACAGCAGCCAGCTGCCGTCAGACTCAATGGAGCCCAGGCGGATCAGCTGAGCGGTAACGGTGGTACCGATGTTGGCGCCCATGACGATGGAAACGGCCTGCTTCAGATTCAGCACACCGGCACCGATCAGGGCAACGGACAGGACAATGGTTGCGGTGGAACTCTGGATCACTGCCGTCACCAGCGCACCGGTGAGAACGCCCAGAACCACGTTGCTGGTCACTTTTTCCAGAACGCGTTTCAGTGCATCACCGGATGAGTTTTTCAGGCCGTCGCCCATCAGCTCCATACCATACAGGAACATGGCTAAGCCACCCAGCAGCTGGATAATGGCACTCAATATTTCCATAATGAAAACCCCGTTTTTTCTTTTTAACGCCCGAAAGAGGGCATAATACAATTATACGGTTTTTGCGGAAAAAGTACAGTCAATTTTCCAGTGATTTTTGAACGAATTTTTATCCCTTTTCACTGCTTTATTTGCCAGTAGATCCAAATCCGCCGGCTCCCCGGCTGGTATCGGACAGCTCCGGCACGATCCGGTATTCCGGAGTCAGCACAGGGGTGATGACCATTTGGGCAATCCGCTCCCCATTTTCAATGCGCTGGGGAGTACTTGCGTGGTTGTGCAGGGCCACCATGATCTCTCCCCGGTAGTCGCTGTCCACCACGCCGACCTTGTTGGCCGGTGCCAGACCCCGCTTGCAGGCCAGGCCGCTGCGGGCGTAGACAAGCCCGGCACAGCCCTTGGGAACTTCCATGGCGATGCCCGTAGGCACAAAGGCCGTCTTCCCCGGTTCAATGGTCACAGGGGCTTCCAGGCAGGCATACAGATCCGCACCTGCCGCCTCGCAGCTTCCGTAGGTGGGCAGGATTGCCCCCTGCCGCAGGATCTTAACGGGAATAGGCGCCATTTTCTCTCATTCCTTTCTCATCTTCCCACAGGATGGTCTTTCCCTCCCGCAGGGTTGCCCGCATATCAATGATGCGCTGGTTTTCCGAACCCCGGAATTGCAGGTTCAGGTTCTTCTTTGCTTCAATAAAGGGGCCGTCCACCAGAACATCCAGATAGCTCAGATATTCCCGGGTGTCCCCCAGCCGCCCGGAGAGAAGATCCTTCTCCAGAAGGTAGCCGGTAAAGGCCCAGATGGTTTTTTCCGGCATTTCTGCCTTGATCCGCCGCAGAAGCGCCACAACAGCCCCCTGATTCTGGGGCTCAAAGGGCTCGCCGCCCAGCAGGGTCAGGCCGCGGATGTAGTCGGGACGAAGCATATCCAGAATGGTCTGAATGGTCTGCTCCGTAAAGGGCTGGCCATAGGCAAAGTCCCAGGCCACCTGGTTGAAGCAGCCGGGGCAGTGGTGGGTGCAGCCGGAGACAAACAGGCTGACCCGCACGCCGGGGCCGTTGGCAATGTCACAATTTTTGATGTTTGCATAGTTCATGGTGGTCACTCCCTTTTTTGTCGATATTAAATATAGTATATCATGAAGCATCGCAAATTTCCACCCTGACTTCCCTTTTTTGACAGGCTATAGTATAATGGCTGTCATGGAGGGGATGGCATGGAATACGCAAATATGCAGCCGGGGATCTTCCTGTCCCGGCCCAATCGGTTTATTGCCCATGTGCAGATTGGCGGCCGGGAGGAAATCGTCCACGTCAAAAACACCGGCCGCTGCCGGGAGCTGCTTTCGGAAGGGGCCAGGGTGCTGTGTCAGAGATCCCAGAATCCCGCCCGCAAAACCGGCTACGACCTGATATCGGTGTACAAGGGGCAGCGGCTCATCAACATGGACTCCCAGGCTCCCAATCAGGCGGTGAAGGAATGGCTGCTGTCCGGCGGCCTGGGGCCGGTGGAGAATGTCCGGGCGGAGACGGTACATGGGGACTCCCGGTTTGATTTTTCCTTTACCCTGGCAGGAAAGCCCTGCTTTTTGGAGGTAAAGGGCGTAACCTTGGAGCAGGACGGCGTCTGTGCCTTCCCAGATGCCCCCACCCAGCGGGGTGCCAAGCACCTGCGGGGGCTTCAGCAATGCGTTGCGGAAGGCTATGGTGGCTATGTGCTGTTTGTCATTCAGATGACCGATGTTTCCTGTCTGCATCCCAACGATGCCACCGACCCGGCCTTTGGCAAAGCCCTTCGGGAAGCCGCTGCCGCCGGTGTGCAGGTTCTGGCCATGGACTGCACCGTGACGGAAACGGCCATGGTCATCGGCAAGCGGGTGCCGGTGGTGCTATAAGGCGGCAATGAGCCGCTCCTTTTCCTCCCGGCTGAGCTTTTTCACCGCCAGTTCCCGGCGCAGTGCCTGGGAATGGGTGCCGCAAACCTCCTGATAACGCAGGGTCAGCGGCCCTCTGCCTCGGGTGTACTTGGCTCCTCTGCCCTGTCTGTGGGCTTCCAGCCGCTTTTCCACATCGGTGGTGATGCCGGTGTACAGGCTCCCGTCCCCGCAGGACAGGATATACAAATACCAGATTTGATCCATAATTCTTAAAACCTGAGGAAACTTAAAAAATGGGCATGGGGCCGAAGCTCCATGCCCAAACTGTTTCCAGCCCTTATTTCTTTTTGGCGATCCGGAGCCCCTTTTCCAAAACCCGATCCAGGGCGAAAAAGGTCACATTTCCCAAAACCAGCAGTACCGCCGTCATTGCCCGGCCCAGTTCGGCAAATTCTGCCTCCAGCTGCCGGATGCCCAGAAGCGCCAGCGCCGCCCAGTACAGCAGCAGGATGCTGCCGTTGAAAAACAGGGCCTTCCAAAGCCACTTGGCCTTTTTCCCATCCAACTTTGGCTTGAGGATGGGATAGTAGCCCAGCACCGCAAAGACCGCTGCCGCTTCCTTATCCGGGGCCAGCAGCGCCGAAAGAATGGTCACAGCGGCATACCAGGCCCAGGCGATCCGGCTGCCGCAGAGCTTCAGCACCACCTGTCCCACCATCATGCACACCACCGGGGCGGCATAGGTGGCTACCGGCACAATGGTGCCGATGGACATGATGACCACCGAAGCCGCTGCCAGCATACCGCCCAGTGCAATGGGATAGGTCCGATTACGCATTGTTCTTCAGCAGGTTGTACTTGATATCCCAGAGCTTCTGGCTCAAATCCACATAATAGGTCTGGGGATTGTCAAAGCGCTTGTACTCATCCCACAGGGTATCCACCTGCTCCAGGCAGTAGGTGCGGATCTCCTCCAGAGTCGGCAGCTGATACACCAGCTCACCGTTGCGGAAAATAGGAACCTGCAGCTCCTTGGCGGTGTAGTTGTACACCGTCTTGGTCTTCCAGGTTGCCTCGGGATCGAAGATCTCAATATCCTTGGAGTCATCCACCACCTCGTCATAGACGCAGATGTAGTCGGCAATGGCCTTGCCGGTGTCGTTGCCGATGAAGCGGTACACCTTCTTATAGTGGGGGTTGGTGATCTTGCCCACGTTCTCAGAAATCTTGATCTTGGGAACCACGGTGCCGTCCTCTTTTTCCAGAGCCACCAGCTTGTACACACCACCGAACACAGGCTCGGAACGGGCGGTGATCAGCCGTTCGCCCACGCCGAACATATCAATTTTTGCTCCCTGGCTCAGAATGTCCCGGATGATGTACTCATCCAGAGAGTTGGAAACGGAGATCTGGCACTCTGTCCAGCCGGCTGCATCCAGCATCTTTCTTGCCTGCTGGGTCAGATAGGCCATATCGCCGGAGTCCAGACGGATGCCGCACTTGGTGATGCCCATGGGCTTGAGCACCTCGTTGAATACCCGGATGGCATTGGGAACACCGGACTTCAGGGTGTTGTAGGTATCCACCAGCAGGGTGCAATTGGTGGGGTACATCTGAGCGTATGCCTTAAATGCCTCGTATTCGGTATCAAACAGCTGCACCCAGGAGTGGGCCATGGTGCCGCCGGCCTTCACGCCGAACAGCTGGTCGGAAATGGTGCAGGCAGTGCCGTGGCAGCCGCCGATATAGGCAGCCCGGGCACCCAGAATGGCAGCATCGGCACCCTGAGCCCGGCGGGAGCCGAATTCCAGAACGGTGCGGCCCTCTGCGGCCCGGATCACCCGGTTGGCCTTGGTGGCGATCAGGCTCTGATGGTTGACACACAGCAGAAGATAGGTCTCAATGAGCTGCGCCTGAATGGCAGGCGCCCGGACGGTGATGATGGGCTCTCTGGGGAACACAGGGGTTCCCTCGGGTACGGCCCATATATCGCCGGTAAACTTGAAATTCTTCAGATAGGTCAGGAATTCCTCGGAGAAGAGATTCCGGCCCCGCAGATAGGCAATGTCCTCGTCGGAGAAGTGCAGCCGCTGAATGTACTGCACGATCTGCTCCAGACCCGCCGCAATGGCAAATCCGCCGCCGTCGGGACAGCGCCGGAAAAACAGGTCAAAATAGGTGATGCGATCCTGATAACCGTGGGCAAAGTATCCCTGACCCATGGTCAGCTCATAAAAATCGCACAGCATGGTCAAGTTGAGTTCGTCGTGAATGGTCATAACATACACCTCATTTTGTTAGATTATCCCCATTATAGCCCATTGCCAACCACTTGGCAAGCCCTTTTCCCGGCGGCTTCCGGATTTGGCAGAAAAAGCGCATTGTGCCCCAGAATCCATTGACAGCGGCCTGGATTTCAGGTATTATTGATCATAAGAAACCAAAAAAGGATGTGATACCAATGGAAATCATTGTTGGAACAAAGGCAGAGGTCGGCACCCTGGTAGAACGGGAGGATACCGCCAAGGAGGTAGGCTCCGGAGATCTGCTGGTATACGCCACCCCCTGCATGACCGCCCTGATGGAGGGCGCTGCCTGCGAGGCACTGGAAGGAATGCTGGACGAAGGCAAGACCACCGTCGGCACGGCCCTGAGCATCGAGCATATCTCCGCCACCCCTGTGGGTCTGGAGGTTCGTGCCGAAGCGGAAATCACTGCCGTGGAGGGAAAGGTCATCACCTTCGCCGTTCACGCCTATGACGAAGCCGGTGAGATCGGCCGGGGCACCCACACCCGTGTCATTGTGGACAGCCAAAAATTCCTGGACAGAGCCTACGCCAAACTGTAACCCCTCCCCCCTACCCACAGACAGGAGGCAATGGTATGGAAAACTACAGCGCAATGATCCGCAACACCTTTGAGCTTTGCAGCGTGCGGGACGGAGAAGCCCTCTTTGAAGCCTGCGTGCAAAACGCCTTCCCCACCTTCCGCTTCCGGCACCTGGAACTGATCCGCATCGACCCGGATCGGATCTATCTGGAAGGCCGCAGCTGGAACCATGTATTTGAGATTCAGAAAACCACCCTGGAAGGTCACGACGTCTGGCTGGTACACTGCCACCGGGTCACCATGGGGCAAACCCCGGACAAATACGTTTATCTCGATTATCTAACCCTGGATTTTATCCGATACCAGGCAGAACCATAACCACAAAAACCATCAAAGGTCCCCTGCTTTCGACTCATGAAAGCAGGGGACCCTTGCAACGGAACATATATATTATTTGTGAAAAACAGTGTGGTTCACGGGTAGTTGTCCACCTGTGAACGCCTTGTAAATTCTCAAAAGTTTTTAGTCCCTACTTGACACAAGAAGATTTACCTGTATTGGTCGCTTGCGATTTCTGTTGTCTGACATCAGGGCTCCTTTTTACACTTTCGGACCATGCCCATTTATAATCAGTTGATTACCTAATATGCTGCTCCTTATGCTCCCATAAAGCTACGCATCAAATACGCTTATAAATATCTGCTCCTGAACTTTCATTCTTTCATTAAACTCTGAATAATTCTGCGCATCTATGGGAATTTTCAAGCCGTGCTTGATAACGCTGATGTCATCACGCGCCATAACATTTTTCTCATAGGTCAAACCACGATTCAACCATAATTTCAAATCGTCAGACCCTTCCGCTTCTGGATAGAGATAGTAACCCGCCTTTGCATCAAACCGGAACATATAGGCAAGCACTTGTAAATAATCTCGATTGCCAATGTTGTCAAGGGGCTTATACTTCGCGTCAGCAATGATCCGTGGTTCGCTATTCCGGCTGATGAAATCAGGATAGATCAATCCGACATTTCCATCAAAGAGCCTCTGAGCGCCTGTGCCACTCTTGTTCATTGGGTGGTAGAAGATATCTTCAATGAGCAAGTTAATATATTCCTCCCACAGCCATGCACCGTCAAACAGAATACCGTATATCTGCCTCGCTCCCGTGCCGATTTGATGTTTCTGGTGTCGGAGGATTAAGAGACACAACCTTTGTAATGCGAGATACTCTCTGAAATAAGCGTGGCGGACGGTATTCTTTTTATTCTGTTCAATGATTCTCTGCCTGTCATACGGCTCATATCCCGGAGTCGCATCTATAACGAGTTTTACCTCGTCTTTCACTTTGATGAGAAGTTTATTTCCGTAAGGCTTTCTTTTGATAAACTCTATGGTATGCCGCACCAGCTCCATCAGGCTGTTATCGTAGGAAAACTCTCTCTGGCTGTATGCAACATTTCCTACAAATGGGGTGTTCTTCTCTATATGTCTTACGACATCAATCGTACCTTTTACATTTCCGTCATTGTACCTGTGGCGGATATACTTTTTGAACAAGCCCTTCCGCATCGCTGCTTTGAGGTAATACGGAAACAGAAACAGCAGGAAATTGAACAGCCGATTGTCTTGATTGGCATCTGCATCCAAATCTACGATATTTGGAAAGTCCAGAACTTTGTCTAAAAGATACTGGAAAAAGTAATCCTCACCCTCTCCGCAAAAACGGGA